>Ga0070741_10000534_pt1 | contig 135028 bp, 121 predicted proteins | sample Coa_R1_4_FD_66440 | JGI IMG/M metagenome (GOLD analysis project Ga0070741, IMG submission 66440) | Surface soil microbial communities from Centralia Pennsylvania, which are recovering from an underground coalmine fire - Coalmine... | ecosystem: Environmental > Terrestrial > Soil >... | reverse complement strand
GACGACCGCAAGCGCTACATGCACCACTACAACATGCCGCCCTACGCCAACGGCGAGACGGGCCGCGTGGGCAGCCCCAAGCGCCGGGAGATCGGCCACGGCCTGCTGGCCGAGCGGGCCGTGCTCCCCGTCGTGCCTTCGCAGGAGGAGTTCCCCTACGCCCTGCGCCTGGTGAGCGAGGTGCTGTCGTCCAACGGCTCCACCTCCATGGGGTCGGTGTGCGCGTCGAGCCTGTCGCTCATGGATGCGGGCGTGCCCATCAAGGCACCGGTGGCGGGCATCGCCATGGGCCTGGTGTACGCCGAGGGCAAGTACACGACCCTCACCGACATCCTGGGTGCCGAGGACGCTTTCGGCGACATGGACTTCAAAGTGGCGGGCACGGCGGACTTCGTGACCGCCCTCCAGCTCGACACCAAGATCGACGGGCTCCCGGCCGACGTGCTGGCCCAGGCGCTGGAGCAGGCCAAGGAGGCCCGGCTCACGATCCTGAACGTGATGCACGAGGCCATCGCCGAGCCCCGGCCCGAGGTGCGAGGCACTGCGCCCAAGATCGTCAGCTTCGAGATCCCCATGGACAAGATCGGTGAGGTGATCGGGCCCAAGGGCAAGGTCATCAACACCATCCAGCAGGAGACCGGGGCCGACATCACCGTCGACGACGACGGCCAGGTGGGCACCGTGACCATCGGCTCCAAGGACGGCGAGGCCGTCGAGGAGGCCCGCCGCCGCATCGAGCTGATCCTCGACCCGCCCAAGGCCGAGGTGGGCGCCGTGTACGACGGCCGGGTGGTGAACATCACCAAGTTCGGTGCCTTCGTCAACATCCTCCCCGGCCGCGACGGCCTGGTCCACATCTCCAAGCTGGGCCAGGGCAAGCGCGTGGAGCGGGTGGAGGACGTCGTCGACCTGGGCGACGAGCTTCGCGTGCGCGTCGACGACATCGACCCGCAGGGCAAGGTGAGCCTGTCGCTCGTCGGTGAGGGCGGCGAGGGCGACGGCGGTGGCTCGGGCGGCGGCAGCCGTGACCGCGGCGGCGACCGTGGCGGCGACCGTGGTGGCGACCGAGCGGAGTCGTCGTCCAACGGCGAGGGCGCCTCGGGTGGCGGCCGGGCCGAGGTGTCCGGCGGCGCCGAAGGCGAGTTCGTGAGCTTCGAGGACTCGTGGGAGAACGAGGCGGCGGCCGAGTTCGGCGATCTGGGCCCGGCCGACACCGGGTCCGCCGGCGGTGGTGCCGGGGGCGGTCGCCGGGGTGGCGGGGGTCCCCGCCGCAACCCCCGCCGGGGTGGCCCCCGCCGGTAGGTGATCCGCACCACCACCCTCGCTTCTGGCATTTCCGTCGTCACCGAGCGCATGCCCGACGTGCGCTCGGTGACGGCCGGCTTCTGGGTGGGCACGGGCTCGCGAGACGAGGCCGCCGAGCTGTTCGGGGCCTCGCACTTCCTCGAGCACCTGCTGTTCAAGGGCACGCCGGAGCGCACGGCCCGGTCCATCTCCGAGGACGTGGACGCGGTGGGCGGCGACATGAACGCCTTCACCACCAAGGAGTACACGTCGTTCTACGTCCGGCTGCTGGCGGGCAGCGTGGATCTCGGCCTGGACATCCTCTCCGACATCCTCTGGAACCCCGCCTTCCGCCCCGACGAGGTGGAGACCGAGCGCCAGGTGATCCTCGAGGAGATCCTGATGCGGGAGGACGAGCCTTCCGACCTCGTCCACGAGCTGTTCGCCGAGGCCCTCTTCCCCGGGCACCCGCTCGGCCTGGAGGTGCTGGGCGACGAGGCCAGCATCACGGCCATGACCGTGGACGACATCCGCGGGTTCTTCGCCGAGCACTACCGGCCCGCCAACATCGTGTTCTCGGCCGCCGGGCTGCTGGACCACGACGACGTGGTGGCGGGCGTGGAGCGCCGCTTCGCGGGCCCGTCCGGCGGGGTCCAGCCCGAGCGGGTGGCGCCCGGCCAGCCGCCCCAGCCATCCGTGGTGGCGACCCGGCCGGGCGAGCAGGCCCACCTGGTGGTGGGCGTGACCGCCCTCGACCGCCACGACGACCGCCGCTACGCCTTGGCCGCTCTCAACCACGTGCTCGGCGGTGGGCTGTCGAGCCGGCTGTTCCAGAGCATCCGCGAAGAGCGGGGCCTGGCCTATTCGGTGTACTCGTACCGCATGTCCTTCGACGACGCCGGGGCCCTGGCCGTCTACGCGGGCACGGCCCCGAGCCGGGCCGGGCAGGTGCTGGGCCTCATCTCCGAGGAGCTGGACCGGCTGGCTGCCGGTGGCGTGACCGAGCGGGAGCTGGAGGTGGCCAAGGGCCACCTGAAGGGGGAGATGGCCCTGTCCCTCGAGGACTCGGCCGCCCGCATGAGCCGGATCGGCCGCAGCCTGCTGGTGCACGGCGAGGTGCTCGAGGTGGATGAGCTGGTGGGCCGCATCGACGCCGTGACCCTGGACGCGGTGGCCGAGGTGGCCGCCGACGTGTTGAACCGGCCCCGCGTGGTGGCCGCCGTGGGCCCCGTGAGCGGCGAGGCACTGGGCCTCGACGGCGGCGATCGGGCCGCCCGGGCCGTCTAGGCGCCCAGCGCCTCTAGAGTCCGCCCTATGCGAGTGGGCGTGTTCGGCGCGGGCGGGCGCATGGGTTCGACGGTGTGCCGGGCGGTGTGCGACGACCCAGACCTGGAGCTGGTGGCGGCCGTGGACCCCCACCACGCCGGCATCGACTTGCGCCAGGTGACCGGCGTCGACGTCCCCGGGCTCCAGCTGAGCGCCCACGCCGACGCCCTGGCCGACGCCAAGGCCCAGGTGGCGGTGGACTTCACCTCGGCCGGGGCAGCCATGGAGAACCTGCGCTGGTGTGCCGACAACGGGGTGCATGCGGTGGTGGGCACCACGGGTCTCAGCGACGCCGATCTGGTCGAACTGCGGGAGCGCTTCGCCGGCCCGCCCAACGCGCCCAACTGCCTGGTGGCGCCCAACTTCGCCATCGGTGCCGTGCTCATGATGCGCTTCGCCGAGCTGGCCGCCCCCTGGTTCGAGACGGCGGAGGTGGTGGAGCTGCACCACGACGCCAAGGTGGACGCGCCATCGGGCACGGCCATGCTGACGGTGGAGCGCATGGCGCAGGCGTCGACCCACTGGGGCGAGGACCCGACCGAGACCGAGGTGCTGCCGGGGGCGCGCGGGGGCGTGGGACCGGCCGACATCCGGGTCCACTCCGTGCGGCTGCGGGGCCTGGTGGCCCACCAGGAGGTGCTGCTGGGCACCACCGGGCAGACGCTCACCATCCGCCACGACTCCTATGACCGCACGTCGTTCATGCCCGGCGTGCTGCTGGCGGTCAAGGCCGTGGCCGACAGGCCCGGCGTGACCGTGGGGCTGGACGCCCTCCTCGACCTCTGAGTGTGACCGCGCCGGCGGCATCGGGCCCTACTCCCGGTGGACGCGCTGAGCGGCGGCTTGCGCCAACGGCTTGAGGACCACTTGGTCGACGTTGACGTGTGCCGGCCGGGTGACGGCATAGGCGATCACGTCGGCCACGTCTGCGGCTGTGAGGGGGGTGAGGCCGGCGTAGAGCTGAGCGGCCCGTTCCTCGTCACCCCCGAAGCGCACCACGCTGAACTCGGTCTCCACCATGCCGGGGTCGACCTCGGTGATGCGGATGGGCCGGCCCAGCAATTCGATGCGGAGGGTCTGGGTGACGGCTCGGAGGGCGTGCTTGGCCGCCGTGTAACCGCCGCCCCCGTCGTACACCTCGAGCCCGGCGATGGACCCCACGTTGACGATGTGGGACGGTGCCCCCCGCTCCAGGGCGGGCAGCAGTGCCTTGGTCATGCGCATGGTGCCCAGGACGTTGACGTCGTACATCCAACGCCACTGCTCCTCGTCCGCCTCGACCACGGGCGTGAGGCCCAGCGCCCCGCCCGCGTTGTTGACCAGGACCGAGCACTCGGGCACCTGCTCGCAGAAGGCGGCCACCGAGGCGGCATCGGTCACGTCGAGCCGGAGGGCGGTGGCACCGATGGGCTCGGCCACCTGTTCCAGCCGGTCGATCCGGCGGGCGCCCACCACCACGTGGAAGCCGGCGTGGGCCAGCGCTACCGCCGTTGCCGCGCCGATGCCGCTCGACGCCCCTGTGACCACTGCAGTCCGTTCCGATGCCATGGCGGCATTCCTACCAGGGGGGTGTGACATCGCCCGCCGGGAAGGGGTCCGGCGGGCGAGCACACAGCACGACGGGTGCTACGAGGAGGTGCGCTCCTTGGCCCGCTGGGCGGCCCGCTGCTTCTGCTCCAGCGCCTCGGCCTTGGCCTCCTTCGTCTCCGCCTCGGCCTCGGCCTTCAGGGCCCGCAGCTCCTCAGTGGCCCGAGCCTGCTGGGCCTCGCCTTCCTGGGCGAGCTTGTCGTTGCCGACGAGGGTCCCGACGAACTCCTTGTTCAGGCCGATGAACTTGTCGCCGATGCCACGCAGCTTGTTGAGGTCAACCTTGCCGATCTGCACTGTGTCCTCGCTTCTGGGGGTGGGGGTTCGCTTGGCGACCTTATAACCACAAGTAGCGACACACAAACATTTGCAAGCACCGGGCAGCGCACCGCCAGCCGTTCTGTTGCAACTGAGTGCCGTATTTCGGCCGTGGCTCGCAACAGAACGGGGGAACCTATCGGGCGAGGCTTGCAGCAGAGCGGGGGAACCTATCGGGCGCTCGGGCCGGACCTACTCGGGCTCGACGTCGAACTCGGCCTCCAGCGTGCGCTCGGCTTCGGACAGCGACGTCATCTCGCCCTTGCCCTGGCGCCGCTGCGCGAGCAGCCACAGCAACGTCAGCACGATCGACACGGCCGTGAAGACCTTGAAGTTCCGGTCCACGAAGCCGGTCACGATGCTCACCGGCCCGTGGAACACGTCGCCGAAGGCGTAGAGCACCGACAGGATGGCGACCGTCCCGGTGAAGTTGAACACGACGAACAGCAGTGGGTTCATGCCCGACGCCCCGGCCAGCACGCACACCAGCGAGCCCGGGAAGAAGAACACGAGGAAGGGCGCCAGGCGGGAGAACCGCTGGGACATCCACGTGGCCAGGCCGGTGTCGGGGGCGAAGCGCTTCTCCACCCAGCGCACGGCCCGGTCGCCGTAGAGCCAGCCCAGGGCGAAGAACAGCGGATCGGAGGCGATGCGGCGCACGAACCCCACCACCATGAACGGCACCACGTCCACCCTGGTCGCCACCAGCACCAGGAACCGGTTGCGGGCGTCGAGGGCGATGAGCAGTAGGGGATGGGTGCGTAGCAGGGCCGGCCAGATGGCGTTGGCCACCGTCCCGGCGATGACGAGCGTGACGATGGGCGCGACCAGGAGGGTGAGCGTCCGCCGAGACGGTCGCCGGCGACTCGGAGGGGTCGAGGGGGAGGGCGTCGCGGCCAAGCCCCGGGAACCTACCGCGTAGGCTGCGCCCGTCAGAAGGCAGGCCAGTGGGCCGACAAGGGGGACAGCGACATGCAAGGGCTGATGCAGGACTTCCCGCTCACCATCCCGCACCTCTTCCAGCGGGCCGAGCGGCTGTTTCCTGACAAGGAGGTCGTGACCGTCACCCACACCGGGCGGGAGCGCACCACCTACGGCGAGTGGGCCGACCGCACCCGGCGCCTGGGCGGCCTGCTGGACACCCTCGGCATCTCCGAAGCAGGGCGGGCGGCCACGTTCGGGTGGAACACGGCCCGCCACCTGGAGTGCTACTTCGGCATCCCCTGCACGGGCCGGGTGCTCCACACCCTGAACATCCGCCTGTTCCCCGAGCAGCTGACGTACATCGTCAACCACGCCGAGGACGAGGTCATCTTCGCCGACCGCTCGTTGCTCGGGCTGCTGGCGCCGCTGCTGCCCAGCTTCGAGACGGTCAAGCACATCGTGGTGATGGACGACGGCAAGGGCGACATCCCCGACGACGCTCGCATGGTCGACTACGAGGAACTGCTGGCCGACGCCAAGCCCGTGCCCTTCGACGTGACCGACGAGAACCGGGCCGCGGCCATGGCGTACACCAGCGGGACCACGGGGAACCCGAAGGGCGTCGTGTACTCCCACCGCTCGACGTTCCTGCACTCGATGGGCGTGCTGACGGCCGACGCCATCGGCGTGTCCGAGCAGGACGTCATCCTCCCGGTCGTGCCCATGTTCCACGCCAACGCGTGGGGCCTGGCCCACGCCGGAGTGATGGCCGGGTCCACGCTCGTGTTCCCCGGCCCCGACCTGTCGCCCAAGGGCATCGCCACCCTCCTGGAAGAGGAGAAGGTCACGCTGGCCGCGGGCGTGCCGACCATCTGGATGGGCGTCCTCCCCGAACTCAAGGGCCGCGACCTGTCCAGCCTCCGGGCCATCCCCTGCGGTGGCTCGGCCGTGCCCAAGGCCCTGTCCGAGGCCTACCGGGAGCAGCTGGGCATGCCCATCCTCCAGGCGTGGGGCATGACCGAGACCAGCCCGGTGGCGTCGGTGGCGCGGATCAAGAGCACCATGCTCGACCGTTCGGACGCCGAGCTGGCCGACGTGCGCGCCACCCAGGGCCTGCCCCTCGTGTGCGTCGAGGCCCGCATCGCCGAGCCCGGGTCCGTCACCGAGCTGCCGTGGGACGGCGAGAGCCAGGGCGAGCTGCAGGTCCGGGGCCCGTGGATCGCCCGGGCGTACTACAACGACGATCGCTCGCCCGAGTCCTTCACCGAGGACGGCTGGCTCAAGACGGGCGACGTGGCCGTCATCTCGCCCGACGGGTACATCCGGCTGGTCGACCGCACCAAGGACGTCATCAAGTCGGGCGGCGAGTGGATCAGCTCGGTCGACCTGGAGAACGAGATCATGGCCCACCCCAAGGTGGCCGAGGCCGCCGTGATCGGCGTGCGCCACGAGAGGTGGCAGGAGCGGCCCCTGGCCTGCGTGGTGGTCAAGCCCGGCGAGGAGCTCACCAAGGAAGAGGTGCTCGAGCACCTCAAGGGCCGGGTGGCCACGTGGTGGATGCCCGACGACGTGGTGTTCGTGGACGAGGTGCCCAAGACCTCGGTGGGCAAGTTCTCCAAGAAGGACCTGCGGGACAAGTTCATCGGCTACAAGCTGCCCACCGACACCTGAGCGGCCGGCTCCGCCCTCCAGCACCTCCGCGCCGAGGAGGCCGTGGACGACGGCCTGCGCCTGATGGTGCCGCGACGACCTGACGGTGGCTACGCGGGCGTGCTGCGGGGCCGGGCCGAAGACCGCCGCAGGGGCCGGGGCGCGGGCCCGGGCGGCCCCGGCTCCGGCTCCGGCGGTTCCGCCACCGGCGGCAGGGGCGCCGCCGGCAACACCGTGCCCAGCCCCGCGGCGGCGGCATCGCCCAGGTACGACGCCACCAGCCGGGGATCGTCCAGCAGCTCCCGGCTGGGCCGCTCCACCTGCACCGACCCCTTGGCCAGCAGGTAGGCCCGGCTGGTGTTGGCGAGCGCCAGGGCCACGAACTGTTCGACCACCAGCACGGCCGTGCCGCCGTCGTTGACCGTCCGCAGGATGCCGAACAGCTGCTCCACCACCAGCGGGGCCAGTCCCAGGGACAGCTCGTCGACGACCAGCAGGCGGGGCGAGGGCATGAGCGCCCGGGCCATGGCCAGCATCTGCTGCTCGCCACCCGACAGCGTGGCCGCCGTCCGGTCCCGGAGCGAGCCCAGGACCGGGAACCACGCGTACATCTGCTCCAGCCGGACCCGGTACCCCGACCGCCCCAACCGGCGCCGCGTCCAGTAGCCGTAGCGCAGGTTCTCCTCGACGGTGAGGGACGGGAACAGGTCGCGCCCCTCGGGCACGAACGCCAGCCCCCGCCGCACCAGCTCGTGGGGGGCCAGGCCGGTGATCACCTGGCCGTCGAAAAGCACCCGTCCCGCGCGGGCCGGCACCAGCCCGGCCACGGCCCGCAGCGTGGTGGTCTTGCCTGCCCCGTTGGGACCGAGCAGGGCCACCAACTCGCCGGTGTCGACGCACAGCGACACGCCGCGCAGGGCCTGGGCGTTGCCGTACCAGACGTCGATCCCCTCGACCTCCAGCAGGGCGCTCACCTCCCTACGCGCCGGCGCCCGCCGTGCGGCCCAGGTAGGCGGCGATGACGGCCTCGTCCATGGCCACGAGAAAGGCGGGCCCCTCGGCCAACAGGCGCCCCCGCTCCAGCACGTACAGGTAGTCGCTCACGTCGCTCACCATCTTGACGTCGTGCTCGACCACCAGCACGGCAACCCCGAGCGAGCGCACGTAGCGGATGAGCTCCACCAGCCGGGCCGTCTCCGTGGCGTCGAGCCCCGACGCGGGCTCGTCGAGCAGCACCAGCTTGGCTCCGGTGACCAGCGCCCGGCCCAGCTCCACGATGCGCTGCACGGCCAGGGGTAGGTCGCGCACCGGGGTGTGGGCCACGTCCCGCAGGTCGAGCAGGCGCACCACCCGCTGCACCTGACGCCGGGCCTCGGCCTCGGCCGCCAGCGAGCCCGGGGTGACGGCCAGGTGGGACAGGATGCCGGTGGGGTTGTGCTGGTGGGTCGCCACCAGCAGGTTGTCGAACAGCGACAGCTGGCCGAACAACCGCACCCGCTGGAACGTGCGCCCCAGGCCCAGCTGGGCCCGGTGGTGCGGAGGCAGATCGGTGACGTCCTGGCCGAACAGCTCGATGCGCCCGGCCGTCACGGGCACGAAGCCGGTGACGGCATTGAGGAGCGTGGTCTTCCCCGACCCGTTGGGACCGATGAGCCCGACCACCTCGCCGTCGCACACGGTCAGGCTCAGGGCGTCGTTGGCCACCAGGCCACCGAACCCGGCGGTGAGGGACTCCACGCCGAGCACCACCCGCCGCTCGTCCCGGTCCGCCGCCATGACCACCGGTTGGCGCGGCATCTTGTCGAACGGGAGGACGCCGGTGACGCTGCCGGTGTCGGCCGCCAGCCGGCCGACGGGAAGAGCGGTGATCGACGCTCCCGGCCCCTGCTCCTCGGCCACACCCGGCGGCACGAGGTCGAGCGGCGGCTCGGTACGCACGACCGGCCGGGGCGCCCGGACCAGGCCGCCCGTCAACCGCGACAGCAGCGTCGTCACCGGGCCGGCCCTCTTCACCACCACGGCCGCGGAGCGCTCGCCCGTAGGCAGCCGGCCCCGCAGGCGGTTGGCGTGGGCCCGCAGCCACGCGGCCAGCCCGTCGGCGACCCGGTTGAACCCCACCACCACCGGCTCCAGCACCGGGTCCAGCCGGCGCCGGGCCGACCGCAGCCAGGGGGCCACGTCATCGGGCAGCCGGGCCAGGCCGCCGCGGTAGAGGAGCAGGGCGGCGGCCAGCAGGACGGCGGGCACGACGGTGAGCCAGCCCTCCAGGGCCCGCACCCGGAAGAAGGCTTCGTTGATGAAGGCGAACAGGAGCGACGCGGCCACGGCCCCGCCCAGGCTGGACAGCCCACCCACCACGGCCACGGCCAGGAAGAAGAGCGACTTGTCCACGCTGAAGGCCTCGGGCGTGACCGCCTGCTGGCCCACGAGGATGAGCGTGCCCGCGGCCCCGGCCAGCAGGCCGGACACGGCGAAGGCGGCCAGCTTGGTGCGCACCACGTCGATGCCCACCGACGCGGCGGCCGCCTCCGAGCCCCGCACGGCGAAGAAGGCCCGCCCGGTCTTGGAGTCCCGCAGGTTGGCCATGAGGTACACGGCCAGTGCCACCGTGGCCCAGGCCGCGTAGTAGAAGACCTTCCGGTCCGGCCAGTTCCAGTAGAAGATCGTGTCCCACTTGCCCACCGGGGCGGCGGTGACCGATGAGTGCCGGGTGAACCATGCTTGCCGGAACAGGAACTCCTGGCCCACCCACCCGAAGATCAGCGTGGCCACGGCGAGGTAGAGCCCCCGCACCCGGAGGGCCACGGCCCCCAGCACCACGGCCACCACCATGCCGCCTGCCGCCCCCCACAGCAGGCTCACCGGGAACCCCACGTGGAGCCCGCCCATGGCCAGGCCGGTGATGTAGGCGCCCACCCCCACGAGGGCGGCGTGGCCCAGGGAGATCTGGCCCACCCACCCGACCAGCACCACGAGGGAGACGGCCACCAGCGCGTACTCGGCGGCCACGTTCACGTTCCCCACCACGGAGTAGGGCACGAAGGGCAGGTAGGGGAGCCACAGCACGATGGCCAGCAGGCTGAGGAAGGCCAGGCGCTTGCCCGCCCGGCTGAGGTGCACGCTCGCGCTCACAGCTCGCTCCCCGCGTAGCGCTCGCCCCGCGCCACCATCACGGCCACCGCCACCAGCCCGAGCACCAACTGCTGCATGCCGTGCACGCGCTGCAACGAAGCCACTGCGGGCACGATCCCGGTGGCCACGCCCACCACGGCGGCACCGGCCACCGCCCCTCCGAGCGACGCCAGCCCGCCGATGAGGGCGGCCACGAAGGCGGGGATGGCCTGGAGGGACATGGTGAGCGGGCTCATGGTGGTGACGGCGGCCAGGAGGATGCCGGCCACCGCTGCGGTGGCGCCTCCCAGCACCCACGCGCCCGACGCGGCCAGGTCGGGATCGACGCCCATGAGCGACGCGGCCCGGGGGCTGTCGGCTGCGCCCCGCAGCACCATCCCGATGTCGGTCAGTTGCAACAGTGCCCCCAGCCCGGCGGCCAGCATGATCGCCACGGCCAGCAGGCCGAGCTGGCCCGCCCGCAGGGACACGGACCCGATGTGCACGGTGCCCTCGGGGAACACGGCGGGGGACAGGCGCGTGCCCGTGCCCCACACCTTGCCGGCCAGGGCCACCATGAGGCCGAAGGCGGCCACCGTGCCCACCGTCTGGGCCGCCACCGACACCTGGCGCAGGGGCCGCACGAAGGCCCGCTCCACCACCAGGCCCAGCACCCCGCCGCTCAGCACGCCGAGCACGAACGCCACCCCGATGGGCAGCCCGGCCTGGTGCAGGCTCGACACCAGGTACGCGGGCACCATGGCCATGGCCCCGTGGGCCAGGTTGAGCACCTTGGACGCCCGGAAGATGACGACGATGCCCACGGCCAGGATGGCGTAGGCGCCCACGTTGGGCAGCGACAGGAGGAAGGAGCGCAGCATCGGCTCAGCCGCCGCTCGGGAAGGTGCCGGGTTCGGGGTCGCGGATGAAGCCGGTGCCGGCGTCGGCGAAGCCGGAGAAGCTCCCGGCCGCGGTGCGCACGGCGAAGGCCTGGGCGCCCAGGTTGGCGGCGTGGCGGCCGGGCGCCCAGGCCAGGGTGGACGCCAGGTCGGTGGAGAGCGTCATCGAGTCCATGACCCGGCGCAGCCCGTCACGGGTCAGGTCGGGACCGGCCCGTTTCAGGGCCTCGGCCAGCACGGTCATGCCCAGGTAGGCGCCTTCGAGGAACTGGTTGTTCACGTCGGCGCCCGGGTCGATGGCCCGCACGTCGGCCACGTACTTGGCCACCCCGGGCAGGTTGCGCTTCTCCCCGATGGGCGGGTTGAACCCCGTCCAGAGCAGCATGCCATCGCAGGGCTGGCCGCACTGCCGGGCGAAGGTGGCGTTGAACAGGGGCTGGGCGCCGCCCGTGCCGATGGATCCGAACCCCAACCGGCGGCCGTCGCCGTCGTCCCCCATGCTGTTGATCCCCGACAGCGCGGTACCCGGTTCGAGCAGCATGGCCACGTAGTCGCACCGCCGGGTGGGGCCGCAGGCGCTGTTGAACGACTCGGTATCGGGGTACGACGGCTGGCCCGGGTCGATGCCCACGAACGCGTCCACGTGGGCACCCGGCAGGGTGTCCACGTAGTCCTCGAAAGCCTTGGCCCCCTCCCGCCCGAACTTGTACCGGCTGTCGTAGACGATGCCGAAGCGGTGGGCGCCGAGCTGGGTGTAGGCGTGCTCGGCCATGATCCGCATGGTCGACACCGTCGCCGTCGCCACCGGCCACACCCACGGGTCCTGGTACTGCTCCTTCAACATGCCGTCGCTGCCCACCACGGGCACCTTGGCCGTATCCAGGTAGTGGCCCCTGATGGCCTGGGTGAGGCCCTCGGACGACGGCACCACGGGCAGGGCGAAGTACCCGGTGGCGTCGTTGAGGAAGTTCTGGATGAAGGACGCGCCGAGGGCGGCGTCCCACCCGTCGTCCCGGAGGGTGAGGTCGAGCAGGCGGCCGCAGATGCCGCCCTTGGAGTTGACGTCGGCCACCACCGCCTGGATGCCTATGTGGCTGTCGCCCAGGAACGACGACCCCTGCCCGGACAGCACGTGGGTGGACGCCAGCCGGATCTTCTCGGGGGTCACGCCCGTGTCGGTGGCACCGCCGTTGCGGCCGGGCGAGCACGTGGCCGAGTCGGCCACCGGGGCGCCGCCGCCCGCGGCCGGGCGGGCGCCGGGTGGGGTCCCGGGCGTCGCTGCTGCCGTCAACCCCGGGGCGGGGTTGGTGGTGGCGTCGCCCGATCCCGCGGCCGGGATGTCGCCGGTCCCGGGCAGGTTCGTGCCCCGGGCCTGCTCGGCCGCGCCCAGCTTGCGCTGTTGCGCCGGCGTCTGCACGGCCACGAACGACAAGGCCGCGAACACGGCTGCCCCGGTGAGGACATTGCGGGCGCCCGGCGTCACCAGTCCGGCCCTTCGGGATCAGCGGCGGCCACCGCTCGCAGCGCCCGCCGCCGCCGGGACGCGATCCACGGCGCCCACAGGAGGGCCCACACCGTCGCCATCAACAGCGCCTGGCGGGGGCTGGCGAACAGCAGGCGCAGGCTGTAGTCCACGCCCGCGGCCGTCTGGCGCAGGGTGCGGAGCACGGGGTTCTCGTGGTCGACCGGCAGGTGGACGAGCAGGGCCACGCCGCCGCCGGGCAAGGGCCGCCCCGCCGTGAGCGAACCGGTCGTGACGTTCAGGACCGAGCCCGGCTGGGCCGCGCAGGTGCGGCACGGCGAGCCGGCATCGGCAGCCGTGCCCCCGCCGGCCAGCGCCTGGATGCCGTAGTGGCTGTCGGCCCGCACCCCGGCGAACTGGTACACCTGCCGGGCCCGGCCCACCGACGGGTTGTCGTTGTACGTCACCAGCTCCAGGGCCGGGATCTCCACGCTCTTGTCGCCCGAGAGGCTGCTGTCGCTGGCCTGCTGTTTCTGGGACTTGAGGATGCCGGCCTCGTACCCGCCAGGCGAGCCCTTCGCCAGCGACGCCTCGGGCGCGACCCGCCGGAACTCGGCTCGCCCGGCCAGGGCCGAGTTGAGGACCCGCACCACCTGGTCGACGTTGCACTGGTTGGTGCACGAGGGGATGCCCGGTCCGCTCACGTCGGCGATCCGGGGCGGGTCGAACACGGTGCCTGCCGTTCCCGTGCGGCCGTGGGCGAAGGACGTGGCCCGGCTGGTGATCGAGCCGATGGTGATGTCGCCGATGCGCACGCCGTCGACGCGCGCCGTGGCCACGGTCACCAGGCCCTTGGCCTTGTCGAGCCGGACAGCGGTGGTGGTGGCGGCGTGAGCCACGCTCACGTCCAGCGCGTCGGTACTGCCAGCGGTACCCGGGAGGCGGCTCTCGGCCGACGCGCTGATGGCGTCGGAACGGGCGCAGTCGACGGACGTCGGCCCCGACAGGCGGGCGCTGTTGGGCCCGGGCTGGTCCTTGCCGCCCGGGGTGGTGCAGTCGGCCGGCGTGTAGTCCCACGCCGTCTGGGGCCCGACGGTGCTGTTGGCCGCGGGGCCGGCGGGGCCGAGGGTGCCGTCCCGGTTGAGCAGCGGCGTCACGAAGCTCAACGGCGCATTGCCCTTGTACGAGTTGTAGATGTCGCAGCGGGACGGCGTCTTGGAGTCGACGATGGTGGCGGCGTCGGGGTCGACCGACGCGGCCCGGGCGAAGCGGGCGGTGTCGCTCAGCTCGGTCTTGCTGACGTGGGCGAACACCAGCTCCCGGTCGGTGAAGCCGCACGCGCTGTTGACGCCCTGCAGGAGGTCGCCGGCGTCGCCGTTGCCGTTGGACGGCGTTGCCCCGGCCACGCCGCGCGACAGGAGCGTCCGGTACCCGTAGGCCGTGGCGTTGCCGCCGTACTGGGCCACCGTGCGTCCCGCCCCCTCGGCCACCTGGGCGGTGCGGGTGTCGGGGTCCTGGGCGGGGGGCACGGGAAGGGGCGGCGGCACGCTGATGATGTCGTAGGCGGGCTTGGCCGACCCGCTCCCCACCGACGAGCCGGGGAGCGACAGCACCCGGTTGCGCTTGGCGTCGACCAGCAACCGGAACGACCCCGGCGCGGCCAGACGGGGGTAGACGTCGGCCTGGGGCACGGGGTCCTGGGCCCCGGCGGCGATCATGAAGCCGTAGCTGGGCCCCCGGGCGTACAGGCGACCCGACCCCTCGTCCACGCCCAGCGAGAGGCTGTTGGCCTCGAGCGCGCCCCGGGGCGACAGGGCGAGGATGCCCACGAAGGCGTTGGTGGCGACCTCGTACACCCACGCGTCGGTCTCGGCCGAGGTGTTGACCAGGTAGAGGCGGCCGTGGGCCTGGTCGACGGCCCAGTTGCTCACGCCTGCGGGTGCCACCACCACCCGCTCGTCGGTGGCGCTGGGGTCGAGGGCGGTGGCTCGGTCCAGGCGGGCGATGACCACGTTGCTCGACAGGGCGGTCGAGTAACACGGGAAGACCACCCACGTCTTGAGCGCGCCGGTGTCCTCGTCGACGCCCTTGGCGACGAGGATGGGCGTGAGGTACTGGCTGCCGGGCTCGTTGAGGGGGTCCTTGCGGCAGGCTCGTACCGGGCGCGGCGTCTGCTCCGGGAGGTTGCCGCCCTTCAGGAGGTCCTGGGACCGCCAGCCCATGAGGAACAGGGCGTTGCCCACGTCGTCGGAGGAGCGGGTGGCCGCCTCCAGGATGAGCACGGTGTCGGTGGTCTCGTCGTACTCCAGGCCCACGAGGGTGAGCAGCTCGCCGCCCGTGCCGGCCAGGAAGTCGGGGAAGGTGCTGTCCGTAAAGGTGAACGTGGCCAGGTCGATCGCCAGCAGGCCGGGCAGGTTGGTGCCGGCCACGGAGTCGGGGGCGCCCAGCAGGCCGTCCTGGGGGAGGTAGGCGATGAAGAGGTGGTCGCCCTTGGTGTCGAAGGTGCTCACCCACTCGGCCCCGTTGGTCCCGTTGGCCAGGTAGGCGCGGTGGCCGGGGATGAACAGGGTGCGGCGCAAGGCGAAGGAACCCAGCTCCCGCTCGGCCACCAGGAGGGCGCCGGCGTGGGGGCCGGCCGTCAGGTTGTAGAGCTGGTAGAGGCGATCGAGGTTGGGGTACACGAGGGCCAGGCCGCCCTCGCTGTTGGGGTCGGACGCCTTCTGGAGGTCGGGGACGCCGGCGGCCGCGGCCAGGTCGGCGCCGAAGCGGGGGAGGGAGCCGGTGACGGCCGGCCTCGGGGGCCCGGGCGGGTTCGACGCCGAGCGGGCCGAAGGCGCGACGACGAACCCGAGCACGCTGACCAGGAGCAGGGTGGCGCAGGCGACCGCTGCCCGCCGCGCAGCCGACCCCGGCCTGCCGCTCGAGGTCTCGTCAACTTCTGCGTTGGGCTGCTGCATCGACGTGATCCTCGCCCCGGAAGAATTCGCCGTCTGTCGCTTTCGTCCCTGTCGTCGGGTGTGTTGGTTCGGCTACGAACTCGTCGTGTCCACGAACGCCCCGTTCACGCGGAACATGGTCGCCGTGCCCGAGTCACACGAGTTGTTGCTGGCGTCGGACGAGGGCAGCAGGGCATTGAACCCACCCCGGGCCCCGGCGTCGACGAGCACGAACACGCTGCCCACGTTTTCCCAGCGGAGGTAGGCCGTGCGCCCCCGGAGGGTGGCCAGACCCTGGCCCACCGACCGGCCGCAGTAGCCGATGGCGTGACCCTGGGACGTCACCGGCGCCATGTCCTCGGCGCAGTAGCCGTTGAGGACCCACTGGAAGTGGTCGCCCACCTGGACAGGTGTGTCAGGCGTGGACGGGGTGGCGCCGAAGTTCTCCTGGCGGGGGATCTGGCGCTCCACCGTGGGGTCGCTCCAGGGTGAGTACAGGCCGTACCAGGTGCGGGGCTGCTGGGTGTCGACGTCGGTCCAGGAGCCCTTGTTGGCCTGGCTCGGGCGAGGAATCTCGCTGTTGGCCACCAGCAGGATCTGGTCCCGGAGGGTGCAGGTCTGCCCCGTGGTCGCAGCCTGGACGTGGACCATCGGCCCGGCCGCCATGGCGGCAACCAAGCACGCCACCGCCACGTGCATCCGGAAACGCCCCGGCATGTGTGCTCCTTGGTGCGACGAGAGTGCTGCCACGAAAGAGTGTGTGTGCGCCATGCAGGCCCAAAGGGTCATTTCGACACGCAATCGGCGGCCCCCTGCCTGCTCGCCACCTACCCTCTCCCGTCATGGCGGCCGCCGCCCGCGAGCGCATCCTCGAAGCCACCTACGCCTGCGTGGCCCGCTACGGCATCAGCAAGACCACCGTCGAGGACGCGGCCCGGGAGGCCCGGCTGTCCCGGGCCACCGTGTACCGCCACTTCCCCGGGGGCAAGGACGAGCTCATCTCCGAGACCATCCGCTGGGAGACGGCCCGGTTCTTCACCCGCCTGGCCGAGGCCGTGGCCGGCGCCACCAACCTGGCCGAGACCCTGGAGGAGGCCCTCCTGTTCGCCCACCGGGCCATCGAGGAGCACGCCGTCCTGCAGAAGATCCTCCAGACCGAGCCGGAGCTGCTCATGCCCCAGTTGTCGGTCGACAGCGAGCGGGTGCTGGGCTGGATCCGGGCCTTCCTGCTGCCCGCGGTCACGGCCCATGGCCTGCCTCCCGGCGTCGACCCCGCCGCCGCGGCCGACTACCTGGCCCGCATGGTGCTGTCGTTCATCGCCGCCCAGGGCCGCTGGGACCTCACCGACCGGGCCCAGGTGCGCCAACTCGTCCGCACCGAGCTGCTGGCCGGCCTCGAGGCCTGAAGGGGCTTGCCGGCCGCGTGCGCCCACGAAGACCGGGATGTGACGCCCGGCACAGTGAGACGTCATTGACAATGAGACAAAAACGGGCTTACCGTCTCACTCATGTCGATGGTCGCGGTTGCTCCTGCCGTCGCCACGCCCCCGGCCCAGCGCCCGGCCCAGCGCATCGTCGATGCGACCCTTCGCTGCATCGCCCGCTGGGGCGTGGCCAAGACCACGCTGGACGACGTGGCCCGGGACGCCGGCTGCAGCCGGGCCACCATCTACCGCCTCTTCCCCGGGGGCAAAGACGGCCTCATGGACGCCACCGCCCGGGCGGAGGTGGAACGCTTCTTCGACGGCGTGGCCGCCGCCATCGCCGATGCCGCCAGCCTCGAGGACGTCCTCGTCGCGGGCATGACCGAGGCCGGCCGCGGCGTCCTCCGGCACCAGGCCCTGCAGTACCTCCTCACCCACGAGCCCGAGGCCATCCTGCCCCGGCTGGCCTTCGCCGAGCTCGACCGGGTGCTGGCCGCAGCCGCCACGTTCGCGGCGCCCCACCTGGGCCGCTTCATCCCGGACCCCGACGGCTCCCGCCGGGCGGCCGAATGGGTCGCTCGCCTGGTCGTCTCCTATGCCTGCACGCCCACCCCGGGCGTGGACCTCACCGACGAGGCGTCCGTCCGCACCTTGGTGCGGACGTTCGTCCTCCCCGGACTCACCAACTGAGCCTCATCACCGACTCGTAACACCAACTCGCAACAAGGGGGAACCACCACCATGGCCAAGACCCACGAGGAACTCATCGGCCGAGCCGAGATCGACGACCTCGAAGCCATCCTGTCCGTCGCCAACACCGATGTGAACGAGGCGCTCCACAACGTCAAGGACAACGCCGAGGCCATCTTCACGTGGGACTACGAGAAGGGCTCGCGGCCCAAGCTCAACCGCCTGTACGAGAAGGCCAAGGGCGCCATGTGGAACGGCGAGACCGACCTCCCGTGGGATACCGAGGTGGACCAGGAGCAGGTCGTGCTGGCCAACGCCGCCCAGATGGGTGGCCTGGGCGCGGGCATGGACATGACGGGCACGCCCTTCGAGAAGTGGGGCGACAAGGAGTGGCTCACCGTCGGCATCGAGAGCCAGAACTGGACGCTCTCCCAGTTCATGCACGGTGAGCAGGGCGCCCTGCTCTGCACGGCCAAGATCGTGGAGACGGTGCCGTGGATCGACGCCAAGTACTACGCGTCGACCCAGGTGATGGACGAGGCCCGCCACGTCGAGGTCTTCGCCAAGTACCTGGACACCAAGCTGTCGGGCCACTACCCGATCAACGCCCACCTGAAGATGCTGCTGGACGACATCATCAACGACAGCCGCTGGGACATGACCTACCTGGGCATGCAGATCATGGTCGAGGGCCTGGCCCTGGCCGCCTTCGGCTTCATCCACGCCCTCACCACCGAGCCCCTGCTGAAGCAGCTGCTCCGCTACGTCATGTCCGACGAGGCCCGCCACGTGGCCTTCGGCGTGCTGTCGCTGCAGGACTACTACCAGGAGCTCAACGCCGCCGAGCTGCGGGAGCGCCAGGAGTTCGCCTTCGAGGCCGCCGTCCGCATGCGGGACCGCTTCCTCCAGCAGGAGGTGTGGGAGCGCATGGGCGTGCCCGTGAAGGAGGCCATCGAGCTGGTGCAGCAGGCCCCCGAGCGGCCGATGTTCCAGCAGATGCTGTTCTCCAAGATCGTGCCCAACTGCAAGAAGCTCGGCCTGCTCGACGCGGCCGATGGTTGGCTGCGCACCAAGTTCGGCGAATTGGGGGTCATTCAGTTCGAGGACTGGGCCGACACGGGCGAGGAGTACGAGATGTTCGCCCTGGCCAACGGAGAAGTCAGCGCTGCCTGAGGTTGCCGCTGCCCTAACGTAAGGGCGTGGCGCGCCCCTCGGACCCCCGCACGTTGGTCCTGCACGCGCTGCGCCTGAAAGGGTTCGCCGACGATGCCGTGGTGGCCGCCCACACCGGGCTTCCGGTCGCCACGGCTTCGTCGTTGCTGGCCGGCCTGGCCGACGAGGGCCTGGTGGCCCACCGGGACGGCCGGGTGGTCGGGTGGGCGCTCACCGTCGCTGGTCGCCAGGAGAACGCCACCGCCCTCCGGGTCGAACTGCACGGCGCCCGGGACGACATCCAGGCCGCCTACACCAGCTTTCTCGCCGTCAACCACGACCTGCTCACGGCGTGTACCGACTGGCAGCTGCGATGGGCGGGCGCCGAGCGGGTGGTCAACGATCACGCCGACCCCGCCCACGACGCGGCCGTCCTCGCCCGGCTGATCGCCATCGACGAGTACATCCAACCGGTGTGCGCGGCGTTGGCCGCCGTTCTCGACCGCTTCGCCTCCTATGGTCCCCGCTTGGCGCACGCCCGGGCCCGGGTGGAGGCTGGCGATGGCGACTGGTTCACCCGACCGCTGATCGACTCGTACCACACCGTGTGGTTCGAGCTGCACGAGGACCTGCTGTCCACCCTCGGCATCGAACGTTCGAAAGAGGAGATGTTGTCCTGATGGCCGGCACCCCTGGGCGCTTCGGCGCCGTCCTCACCGCCATGGTCACGCCATTCCACGCGGACGGGTCCCTCGACCTCGACGGGGCGGCCACCCTGGCCCGCTGGCTGGCCGACAACGGGAGCGACGGGTTGGTGATCGCCGGTACCACCGGCGAGTCGCCCGTGCTCACCGATCCCGAGCGGCTCGACCTCATCGCCGCCGTGGCCCAGGCCGTGACGATTCCCGTCATTGCCGGGACCACCACCAACGACACCGCCCACTCGGTCGACCTCACCGAAAAGGCGCGCACCATGGGCGTGGCCGGCATCCTGGCCGTCACCCCCTACTACAACCGCCCCGGGCAGTCGGGCCTCGAAGGCCACTTCCGGGCCGTGGCCGAGGCCGCCGGCAACCTCCCGGTCATCCTGTACGACATCCCCATCCGAACCGGCCGCAAGATCGCCCACGAGACCTTGCTGCGGCTGGGTCGGGAGGTGCCCAACGTGGTGGGCGTGAAGGACGCGACGGGCGACCCCTACGCCTCCGCCCGCCTGGTGGCCGAGGCCCCCGACGGCTTCGAGCTGTACAGCGGCGACGACGGCCTCACCCTCCCGCTCCTGGCCGTCGGCGGCGTGGGCGTGATCAGCGTGGCCAGCCACTGGACGGGCACCCTGCAGGGGCAGATGGTCGCCGCCTTCTTCAAGGGCGACGTGGACGAGGCCCGCCGCATCAACGCCCGCCTGCTCCCGTCCTTCGTGTTCGAGACGGGCGACCGGGCGCCCAACCCCATCCCGACCAAGGCGGTCATGCGCGTGCTCGGGTTGCCCTCGGGCCAGTGCCGCCTCCCCATGGGCCCGGCGCCCGACGGGTTGGAGGACGAGGCCCGCGCCATGCTGGCCGACCTGGGTTCGGACGCACCTCGTGGCTGAGCCCGCCCGCGGCTCCCGGCCCGGCAATGGCTCCGGCGTGCGCATCGCCTTCCTCGGCGGCCTGGGCGAGATCGGCCGCAACTGCGCCGCCTTCGAGCTGGAGGGGCGCATCCTTCTCCTCGACTGCGGCCTCATGTTCCCCGACCTGGAGATGCCGGGCGTCGACCTCGTCCTGCCCGACTTCACGTGGCTGCGGGAGAACGGCGACCGCATCGAGGGCTGCGTCCTCACCCACGGGCACGAGGACCACGCCGGCGGCTTGGCGTTTCTGCTGCGGGAGCTGTCGTTCCCCATCTACGGCTCGCGGTTGTCGTTGGGCCTGGCCCAGAGTCGCATCGAGGAAGCGGGCGTGGCCGACCGCACCCAGCTCATTCCTGTGCACGACGGCGAGCGCCGCCGCATCGGCCCCTTCGACGTGGAATTCATCCCCGTCACCCACTCGGTGCCCCACGGCTTCGCCACCGCCTTCCACACGCCCTCGGGCGTGATCCTCCACTCGGGCGACTTCAAGCTCGACCTCACCCCGGTCGACGGCCGCCTCACCGACCTGGCCCGCATCGGCGCCATCGCCAAGGAGAGCGGCATCCGCCTGCTGCTGTCCGACTCCACCAACGCCGAGGAGCCCGGGCACACGCCCAGTGAGCGCACGGTGGGAGAGGTGCTGCGCGACCTGTTCCTGGCCCACACCGACAAGCGCATCATCGTCACCTGCTTCGCCAGCCACATCCACCGGGTGCAGCAGATCGCCGACGCGGCCGTGGCGTCGGGCCGCACCATCGCCACGCTGGGCCGGTCGATGGGCAAGAACGTGGCCCTCGCCCGTGAGTTGGGCCTGCTGCGCATCCCCGACAACGCCCTCGTCGACATCGAGAAGATCGGCGAGCTGCAACCCGAGAAGGTGTGCGTCATCTCCACCGGGTCACAGGGCGAGCCCATGTCCGCCCTGGCGTTGATGGCCGCGGGCGAGAACAAGTGGCTGAAGGTCGGCAGTGGTGACCTGGTGGTGCTGAGCTCGCACGCCATCCCCGGCAACGAGTCGGCCGTGTCCAAGGTCATCGACGGCCTGTACCGCCTCGGGGTCGAGGTCGTGCACTCGGGCCTGGCGCCTGTACACGTGTCCGGCCACGCCATGCAGGGCGAGCTGGCCACCCTGCTGTCCATCGCCCGGCCCGAGTTCTTCATCCCCGTGCACGGCGAGTTCCGCCACCTCACCCATCACTCCCGCCTGGCCATGCGCATGGGCGTGCCCCAGCAGAACGTGCTGTTGTGCGAGGACGGCGACGTGGTCGAGCTCTCCAGCGAGGGCCTCAACTTCGTGGGGGACGTGCCCGCCGGGTACCTGTACGTCGACGGCATCGTGGGCGACGTGGGCCACGGCGTGCTGCGAGATCGGCGGGTGCTGTCCGAGGAGGGCGTGGTCGTGGTGGTGGTGACGGTCGACGCCAAGTCGGGCGAGGTTCTCACCGGGCCCGAGATCATCACCCGGGGTTGGGTCTACGCGCCCGAGGCCGAGAACCTGCTGGAGGAGGCCAAGGCGGCCGTGCGGGCGGGGATCGAGCAGGCCGTGTCGAGCGGGGGCAACGACTTCGAGACGCTGCGCCGCCACGTCCGGTCCGCGTTGGGCAAATTCGTGAACGAACGGACACGGCGGCGGCCGATGATCGTGCCGGTGGTCATGGAGGTCTGAGTTGGGCGAGCTGGGGAAGCTGCCGGCCTACGACGAGCTGCCGGAGGGCAGGGCCTGGGGCGTGTGGGGCGAGGGCGACGTGATCGGCTCGCTCAACCTGCTCACGCCCGAGGCCGTGCGGCGGGGCGCGGCGTGCGTGGAGAAGGGCGCCGTGTTCGCCCTGAACCGGGACATGGAGCTGCCCGATCCGCCGCTGTTCGGGCGCCAGCCGTTCGGCCACGAGGTCAACTGGTTGGTGAACGAGGTGGGCCACGACGACGTGGTGTCGGGCTGGAACACGCAGTCGTCCAGCCAGTGGGATGGGTTCCGCCACATCCGCCACATGGGCCACGGGTTCTGGGCGGGCGTCGCCGACGAAGACCACGGCATCCACCACTGGGCCCGCCGGGGCATCGCCGGGCGGGGGGTGCTGTGCGACATCGGCCGGTGGCGGGAGGCCACCGGGCGCCCGCTCCGTTACGACACCCCCGACCCCATCGAGCCGGCCGAGATCGCCGCCTGCCTGGCCGACCAGGACACCGAGTTCGAGCCCGGCGACGTCCTCTTGCTCCGCACCGGGTGGATCAGCTGGTACCGGGGCCTGGATGCGGCCGGGCGCCAGGCCCTGCCCGACAACCTGGCCGCGCCCGGGCTGCGGCCCGGGTTCGACACGGCCCGCGCCCTCTGGAACCTGCACCCCGCGGCCGTGGCCGCCGACAACCCGGCCGTGGAGCTGTGGCCGCCCGGTGCCCACGCCACCCCCGACGACATCAGGGCGGCCATGAACGACCCCGCCCAGTCGCCGACGATCTTCCTGCACTTCGCCCTGCTGCCGTTGCTCGGCCTGCCGCTGGGGGAGATGTGGGACCTCGACGCCCTGGCCGAGGACTGCGCGGTCGACGGTCGCTACGAGTGCTTCCTCACCTCGGCCCCGCTGAACCTGCGGGCCGGCGTGGCGTCGCCGCCCAACGCCTTGGCCCTGAAGTAGCGCGGGCGCAGCAGGCCTCAGGGTCAGACGGGAGAGCGTCCCAGCGCGTGCGTCTGCCATCATCGGCACGAGGAGCGGCCCAATGGACGCAGGCACGACGGCGTTGCTGGAACGAGCCGCGGCGCTGGTCGCCGAACGGCTCCGGGCGCCGCGCCGCACCGCCGTGGAGGACGTCTTCCTGCAGCTGGTGGTGCCCGCCGTGTCGGCCGCCGAGGCCGGCAATTACGGCGTCGCTGCCGCCCTCTTGGTGACCGAGGGAGATCGCGAGCTCACCGTCGTCGCCCGCAACTCGATGCTCACCGACGGGGATCCCTGCGCGCACGCGGAGACCAACGTGCTGGCCGGCTTCCGGATGGGGCCCAGCCGGAGCCGTGACGTCGGGTTCGCCATGCGGACTCGCTCGAACGGCGCACCTCCCGGGCCGGCGACCCTGCTGTGCACCACGGTGGAGCCCTGCCCCATGTGCACGGTGGCGATCCTGAACGCCGGCATCGACCAGGTGGTGTGGGCGGTGGCCGACGACGGTGGGGGCGCGTTCGACGAGTCGCGAGCCGAGCGCCTGCCGCCGGTGTTCGTCCAGGCCCGGTCCCGGATGAAGGCCGGGCCGGTCAGCACCGACCCGGCCAGCGAGCTGTTCGTGGCCGGAAGCGTGGTCGACATCCTTGGGGAAGCGTTCCGTACCGGTCGGGACGAGCTGGACGCGCGGCTCGTCGACACCGGCGTGCTGGATGTGGGGAGGGGCTGGGAGCGGGCGGTCTCCGCGCTCGACATGGGAGGGAGGAGCCCATGAGTGGGAGCCGGTTGCAGGCCCACGCCGCCCAGGTCGCAGGACGGCCGCTGTGGCGAGGGCTGAGTCGCTTCGTCGGGCCGGGGTGCATCACCGCCTCGGCGTTGGTGAGCGGCGCGGTGGCGGCGGCCTTGGTCATCTTCGGCCTCGGGATGTCGACGCTCGATTTCGTGCTGACCGAGACCTCGTTCCGGGAACGCCAGCGCCAGCGCCAACGGGTGCGGGTGGAGGACCTCCTCGAAGTGGCGCGGGACGTGCTCTGGGCCAGCGGGTCGAAGAACGTGCGCGTCAACGTGATGCTCGCCGACGCGGACACCCTGCGGGTCGAGTACAAATGTGGCAACTACGCGCCCGAGGAGGTCAAGGATCCCTGGGCTCGCGGGGTGGGGTGTGCGGGCATGGCCTACGACCGCGATCGGGTCGTGCTGGGCACCGATACCGCCACCCAGCCTGCCGCCGTTGCCGCCCTGACCCTGGCCGACGCCGACGTCGAGGTGCTGCACGCCCGGCCGACGATCACGGCCGAGCACATTGCGTCGGTGATGAGCGTTCCCGTGCGGGGCCGTGACCACAGCGTCATGGCCGTCATCAACGTGGACGACCGTCTGCGGCTCACCGACTCCGCCCTCATCAAGCCGGAGATCATCCGGGCCTTCGAGCGGATGGCCGTTCGCCTGGCGGACGTGCTCGACGACGACGCGTACTGAACCTCGATCAACCAGTCGACTCCGGTGAGGCGATCGATCCGCTGCGGTGATGTCGCCGAAGGTCGAGGGGGGCCACCGCCTTGTCCCACGTGCGCACCGCCATCGTGTAGCGGACGCCAGCGCCGTCCCAGAGACGCGGCGTTTCTGGCTGCGCGGCGCACCACGCGTGGAGGCCCGGCCCGGGCGGTGGTCGCGGCAGCGGCGCCGGCGCCGGCGCCGCTTGCGGACCCAATCTCCGACAGTTTCAGGAAAAAGCTGACACGAGGCCGTTGCGCAGGCGTAATCCCATTGAAGACACAAGTGCAGCAAGATCGAGAAGGACTCGGGGGATGGGACATCTTCGTTTCGCCGCGGCGCGGCCGCGCTTGGCAATCGCGCTCATGTTGGCCACGGCTCTCATCGGTGCCATGTTCAGCGCGCTGCCCGTCCCGTCCGCGGCCGCCTCGCCGAAACTCGCGGCTGATCTCCCCGGACTCGAGTCACCGACCCCCAAGCGGCCGGACCTGTCCATCCCCAGGGGCGATTTCTCCCGGCCGCCGAGCGCCGAGGACGGGATCTCCCCGCTCCCCGCCGACGCGATCGCGCTCGCAGGCCTCGACACCACCGGCAAGGCCGTGATCGCCCGTACTGCGAACACCACTACCTACGCCAACCCGGACGGCACCAACACCCTCGTCGTCCGCGGGGGCATGGTGAACTTTCAGGACGCCGGGGGCACCTGGCGCCAGATCGACCCCCGGTTGCACGCCGACGGAGCCGGGGACTTGGTGAACGGCGCCGGGCCGGTGGCGGCCCGCTTCCGGCACACGCCCACCGCCGCCGAACTGCTGTCGCTGTCGGGTAGCGGGTGGTCGCTCACATCGGGCCTGGTCGGACTCCCGGCGGGCCTGGCCGCCACGGGGGTCGGAGCGACCGCCCACTACGGCGAGGTGCTGCCCGGCGTGCAGTTGGACGAGCAGATGGGCACCGACCGGCTCAAGGAGACCCTGCGGCTGGACCAGCCGCCCGCCGTCCCCCTGCCCGGCACCCTACGCTTCCCGCTGCGCCTCAACGGCCTCTCCCCCCGCACCGAGGCCGACGGCGCCATCACCTTCGACGACGCCACGGGCACCACGAAGCTGCGCATCCCGGTGGGCCTGGCCACCGACTCGTCCCAGGTCATCGACGCTCACGGGCTGACTCCACGAGCCCCGGTGGTGCCAAAGCTGGTCCAGATAGGCCCGGCGTGGGAGGTCGATCTTCAGCTCCCCTCTCAATGGCTGACCGACCCGGCCCGGGTGTACCCGGTATTCATCGACCCGACGTACACCTTCAACGCCGGGCCGCGCGACACCTCCGGCTACGACGAGAACGTGGGCTCGGGCTGTGGCAACTGCTACTACGACGGGGCGACCTCGGTGGAGGCGAACGCCTATGTGGACCGGGTTGGTTACGAGACCTTCAACGGCGGCAACTGGCAGTTCTTCAGCTACCTGCACTTTGACGTGAGCCAGGTCCTGCACCACTCGGTCAACTCGGCCTTCTTCAACGGCCACGTCTACCAGGGTGGCTTCGTGCGCACCTACCCGGTGGCGGGCGACTGGACCATCGGCATGGATATGGACCACCGGGTAGGCCACCGCACCGACTCGGCGGACATGGCGCCCGCCTCCAACACCGACTTCTCGTTGAACATCACGTCCTGGGCCCAGAACTGGGCCAGCGGGGCGTGGGGCCCCTACGGGCTGACGATGGACACGGCGGGCAACCCCAACTACGTCCAGGTCGCAGCCATGGAGGAGGCGTTCGCCGGCCAGGATCCCTACATCGCCATCTCCTTCAACGACACCCCTGCGTCGGTCCCGGCCAACGCGCAACTGAGCCCGGCCGATGGCACGGTCACGACCAACCCCACGCCCACCCTGACCTCGGCGGCCATGACCGACGCCGAGGGTGACCCCGTGAGCTACTGGTTCCGCCTGGCCACCGGGCCCGACGCGGAGTCGGGTCAGGTCATCAACTCGGGCTGGTTCAACCCGGGGGCGGGGGTCGCCCCCAGCTTCCAGGTCCCCGCCGGGGCAATGCAGGACGGCGCGACGTACTCCTGGAAGGTCTTCACCTGGGACGGTTACGGCCCGCCCGGCTATCCCAGGGGGACCCCGTACTGGTCGTCGTGGCCGCCGATGAAGGTCAAGGTCAACCTGCGCCTGGGTGACTCGGCCAGCCCGAACGACGCCTACGGGCCAGTCAGCACCAACCTGGCCACCGGCAATCTTCACTACGGCTACAACTCCCCATCCATCGCCTCGGTGGGTGGCCCCATCGGCGTCGGGTTCGACTACAACTCCCGGGCGCAGTCGAGCTTCGGGCTGACCGGCACGTACTGGGACAACTGCACGACGCCACCGTCGTCCATGCCGCCGCCGGGGGCGCAGGAGAAGGTCGTGCGGCGGGATACGCAGGTCAACTTCTCGTGGGCCACGCCGCCGGTGCCGTTCATGGCCGCGACGGGCTATTGCGCGGAGTGGACGGGTTACCTCACCCTTCCCTACCAGGCCAACTATTGGTCCCTCGGCGCCTCATCCGACGACGGCGTGCGGATCACCCTCACCGGCGTCAAATGCAACGACGGCACGACGAACGTGCTCGACCGCTGGGCGGATGGATCCACCGCGCCGGTGGACGCGTTCAATGGCTCCTGCACGTTCAGCACGATTGGGCCGAACCAGACCGTGCCCATCAGGGTCGACTACTACAACAACCAGGGTCCGGGCTCGATCGACCTGTACGTGGCCGGGCCGGTCGGGGGCGAGTTGCCCGTCGACTGGCTGTCCCCCTCGATCTCGACCGTGCCCCAGGGGTGGTCAGTGTCGGGTGGCGCCAGCGCTGCCGGCGGCTACACCAACGCCCGGGTGGGCGACAACAGCTTGGTCCTGACGGACCGAGACGGCACCCCGCACGAGTACCAGCGAACGGGTAGCGGCGCCACCACCATGTGGAAGCCGGTGGACGACGGAGACTCCTTCGTCTCGCAGGACGCCGCTGGCAACATCGTGGTGCATGCCGAGGACGGGGTCATCTACACCTTCAACCCCAAGGGCAACCTGACCTCGGCCGTGGCCGCGACCGACGACACGCATCCGGCCGCACCCTCGTACGGCTATGACCCCAACAGTGGCCGGCTGACCACCATCACTGACCCGGTCTCGGGCCGGGTCAGCACTCTCACCTACCAGGCCGACCCGGACGGCACCGGGGCCGACCCGAACTGCCCGACCAAGACGGGGTTCCTTCGGGCGCCTGCTGGGATGCTGTGCACCGTCAGGTACGGCGACGCCAACGCCACGCGCACCAACCTGTACTACAACACCAACGGGCAGCTGGCACGGATCGAGGAGTGGGCCTCGAACACCAACACCAACACGTCCATCACCGACTTCACCTACGGCACCTCCGGCCAGCTCGTCACGGTGCGCGACCCGCTCGCGGCCGACGTCGTGGCCAGTGGTGGCAGAGCGGACGACCAGACACACACCACCGCCCGCACCCTCATCGCATACGACGGCGCGGGGCGGGCCCAGAGCGTCACCCTCCCTGCCCCCAGCGCGGCCACCGACGCGCGTCCCACCCACACCTACACCTACATCTCGGCCTCCGAGACCCGGGTGGCAGCGGCCGGCATCACGCCGACCGTCGGCTGGTTCCGCCGGGTCCTGTACGACCCGCGGGGCCGGGTAACTGACGACTTCGACGCGGCTGGCCTCGACACCAAGACCACCTGGGACAACCAGGACGGCGTCACGTCCAAGACCGAGCCATCGCTCCTGGAGACAGCGACCATCTACGACGGCGGCCACCCAGCCGGCGGCGCCCCGCCCCGCCACCTCCCTACTGACACCTACGGGCCTGCCCCCGCATCGTGCTTCAACGCCCCTGATGCAAACGGAGCCGTTACCCCGAACGGCACCTGTACCAACCCGCCCGTACCTCACGCCGTCACCAACTACGACGAGGGCATCAGCGGCCTCGCGGCCGCCTACTACGCGGGGCCAGAGACGAACGGGCCGGTTGTGTTCCACGACACCAGCCTCCACACCGGGAACATCCACAAGGTCTGGGCCTCGTCGTCGCCGGGCGGCGGGCTCAGCCTCGGCAACTGGGCCCTGCGCCTCACGGGCGAGTTCAACGCACCTGGCGGCACCACCAACCTCGACACCAAAGTCGCCGGCGGCATCCGCATCTGGGTCGACGACAACCTGGTCGCGGACCGCTGGGCCGTGACCATCGATCTCGTCGAGCGCATCAACACCGTCTCGCTCGGCGCCGGGTGGCACCGAATCAGGGTGGACTTCCGTCCGTACGACGCCTCCAATGCCACCATCTCGGTTGACAACAAGGTCAACAACGTCGACATCCCCTGGTTCGACGGATCGTTCTCGCCGCGGTACGGCCTAGCCACCTCCAAGGTCGACCCCGACGGGAAGAAGACGGCCACGCAGTTCGCGGACGCCGCCCACGGCATCGGCCCAGAGTTCGGCCTGCCCACGGCCACGGTCGACGACCCCGACGCGGGCGGCCTGGCCCTCACCACCGCCACCACCTACGAAGCGCCCGGCGCCAGCACCTACCTGCGCCGGCTGTCCAAGACCATGCCCAAGGGCGCTGCCACGACCTACGCCTACTACGCCGCGGGTGACAGCGCGCCCAGCAACGACTGTGGCGGCGGCGTGGCGGCGGGGATGCTCAAGCAGTCGGCCGATCCTGCGCCGGCGACGGGCTCGGCGATCGTTCACCAGTACGTGTACGACGGGCTGAACCGGGTGGTCGGCGCCCGGGTCGTGTCTGGCAACACGGCGGACACCTTCTGGTCGTGCACCAACTACGACGGGCGGGGACGTACGTCCTCGCAGCGGGACTCCAAAGGGGTCACCACTACGTACAGCTACTCCACCCCCGCCCAGGTGACCACCAGTTACACCGACTCGGGAGGCACCCCCCGAACGACGGTGCGCAAGGTGAGTCTTACCGGCCAGCAGATCTCCTACACCGACGAGTTGGGCACCATTACCCGCGTGGCGTATGACCAACTGGACCGGGCCAGGGACTCCTACCGCACGTTCTCCGGTTCCGCTGAGGGCCACCTCATGAACTGGGCCTACGACACCGGCACCGCCCGGCTGGCCTCGGTGTCGGACTACTCGGCAAGCCAAGCGTCCCCCCGGACCACCGCCTTCTCCTATGACTCAGCCGGTCGGCTCACCACCACCGCCCGGCCCAACGGGGTCACCACCACCACCAGCTTCGAGCCCAACGTGGGCACGGTGGCGTCGCTGTCCAACAAGCTGGGTGCCACCGAGCTGTCTCCTTGGGCCTACACGTACACAGCGGGCCAGCGGGTGGCTACCGAGCAGGCCACGGTCTCCGGGCAGAGCCGGACCCGCACGTTCGCCTATGACGGTGCGGGGCGCCTCACCCGCACGGCCGAGACTTTGGGCGGAACCAACAGCACTCGCAACTACAGCTTCGACGCCGACTCCAACCGGTGCTCAACGACGACGACGTGTGACGGGAGCTACAGCTACGACGGCGCCGATCGCCTGTTGGCCTCGCCCTTCGCTACCAGCTACGCGTACGACAACCACGGCAACCTGGTGACGGCCAGCCCGCTCACCAGCCAGCCGGACGGGGCCATCAGCGACTCGTGGGCGTTCGACGCCGTCACGGGGACACCGCACACCACCAGCTACACCTTCAACAAGGCCGGCACCTTCAGCGAACGCGTGACGAGCGACGCCATGCCGAGCTATGCCTCGAACACCGCCAGCGGCGCCGTCGCTCCCGCGGGCGTGTCGTCCACGGCTGTGGCGGTGCGGGGGCCATCGTTCGTCAAGGCGAGCTTGACCTGGACGCAGGGTGCCGGCGGGTATGCCCCCGTGACCCTCCGGCTGAAGGACGCCACCGGCGCCGTGGTGAAGTCAGCGGCGGGCGCAGGCGGCAGCGTCAACCTGTCGTACCTCACGCCCAACGTCACGGCCACCTGGTCCCTGGAGGTGGCGGACACGTCGTCGAGCGTTGCCGTCCCCTCCTTCAGTCTCCCGTGGTCGATCACCGCCGAGACACCGGCCACGTACTCGGGATCGCTGAACCCGGGCACGAACGTCGTAACCGCCGGTACCGCCCTGGGCCCGGGCTACGTGACTGGCGGCTTCTCCTATGCCCCAGGTACGGCGCAGCGGTCGTCGTCGCCCACCGGCACAGTGGCCGGTGGGAGCACGTTCAGCCAGCCAGTCAGCATCAGCGCGGCCGGCCCCGTCACGGCCAGCCTCGACTGGCCGGGCCTCCCCGTTTACACGCCCGGCAACGCCGCGCCGACGGTGGGAGCCGGTGGCTCGTGGAGCGCGCCGATGACGGCTGCGGGCCGTTCGTACGTGCATGCCGCCGCGAGCTGGAACCAAGCGACGCATTCGGTGCCCTCGACCGTGACCGGCACGGCGTCGCTGTCGGACATGCAGCTCCTCAACGTCACCGCCCAGGGGACGATCTCGGTTTCGACGGATTGGAGCCCGACCACGGCCTCTCTTTTCCAGACCGACCAGCCAGCCAGTCCGACCCAGGCGTGGACGAGGGCGCTGACGATTAGTGCCAATGGCAACGTCTCGCCGAGCATCACCTGGACGAACGGGACGGTTCCATCAGTGCTGGAGCTGGCCCTGCTCGACCCCTCGGGGAACGTGGTCGCGACGTCCAATACGCAGCCCGGCGCCAACTCCGCCACTATCTCGCCCTACTTCGTGGCAGCGGGCTACGCGGCCAAGAAGACCTACACGCTGCGCGTAACGGACACGGGTGCGGCGGTGAGCTTCAATGTTTCCGGGTCCTACCCGGTGACACCCAATGCGACGGTCGAGCTGTGGGACCCTGTGGGCGCGACCAAGCTGGCGTCGAATTACGCAAGCACCACCAAACCCAAGTCACTCAGCTACGCCATGCCGGCGGGCGCCCCCACCGGCAACTATCGCTTGAAGGTGATCTCCACCGACTACCCGGCGCGTTACACAGCCACGGCCAGCCTGCCTCGGAGTGATTATGCCAACGTCCAGATGGTGCTGAAGCGGTCCGACGGCACGGTGGCTGCGACGGCCCCACCAGGAGCCGGCTCGCTGGAGCTCGCCTACCTCACCCCGGGCGTGACGCCGGTGGACGCGTATTCGCTGGAGGTCGACGACGTGTCGACCGACCTCCCGGCGTCGGCCCTGTCGGTGACGTGGTCGACCAACACGGAGAGCTCCCAGGCCCCGCCGGCCTCCGTGGCGGCCACCTCGCTCGCCTCCCTCCCTCTTGCTGTTGCCGACCAGGGCTACGTGGACGCCCCCATCACCTGGCAGGGCGATACCCACCAGGTCTCCGCCAGCCAATCCGGCTCGGTCACGCCCCGGGGCAACACCACGCAGTTGTTCAACGTCACCGGGCAGGGGACGATCTCGTGCACCGTCGACTGGAACCCTACGACCGCGAGCCTGGCCCAGACCGGCCAGCCCGCCAGCCCGACCCAGGCGTGGACGTCTGACGTCACGGTGAGCGCCAACGGGACCATCGCTCCGACCATCGCCTGGACGAACGGTGCCGTGCCCAGCGTCTTGGAACTGTCGCTCCAGGACTCGTCGGGGAACGTGGTCGCCACCTCGAACACCCAGCCGGGAGCGACCTCGGCCACCTTGGCGCCGTACCCGGTGACTGCGAGTTACACGGCCAAGAAGACGTACACCCTGCGGGTCACCGATACGGGTCCAGGCGTCAGCTTCGATCTGTCCGGCTCATTTCCCGCGACGGCAACCGTGAGGCTGGAGCTCTGGAACCCGGCCAACACCACGATGCTGGCGTCGACTTCGACGGGCGCCAAGCCGAAGTCGCTGAGCTACACGATGCCAGTGGGGGCGCCCACCGGCAACTACCGCCTGAAGGTGATCTCGAGCAACTACGCGGCCACCTTCACCTCCAACGCCAACCTGCCGACGTTGGACTTCGCCAACGTCACGCTCCGCCTGAAGGACAGCACCGGCGCGGTGCTCAAGAGCGTTTCGGGGGCAAACGGGTCAGCCGAACTGGCGGCCCCGGTGGCGAGCGCCGGGAACTACACACTTGAGATCCAGAACACGTCGGCGGACCTCGACGCAGTCGCCATGAGCGGCGTCGTGGCGGCCCCCGGCGTCCACAGCGCCGATCTCGACCTCGAACTGTACGACCCCTCTGGCGCCCGGGTGGCCCAGGCGGCGAACAACCCGACAGCCAAGCCAGAGGTGCTCGCCTACACGGTTCCCGCGGCCGGGCCCTTGGGCACGTACTCGTTGAAGGTCATCTCCCACGACTATGACGCGTCGTGGCACCTGTCCGAATCTCACTGGGAGAGCGGTTACGCCACCTTGGTGGGCCATATCGACGACCACGACGGCAACGTCTTGGCCTCGGCGACGTCGAACAACGGCTCGTTGAGCGTCGACTACTTCACCGCCACCGTCGCAGGCGGGGCTGCTGACTACTCGTTCAACGTGACCAATACGTCGAGTGACTTCCCCGTGCCTTCCTACACGGGCTCCTTCGCCGTCCCCGACCTCCGCTACGGGGACCTCACGTTGCAGTTGAAGGACGGTGCCGGGCAGGTCGTGACCTCGGCGTCCGGGTACCAGTCCGTTGCCGTGCAATGGCAGGTCTCAGCCGGCCAGTACACCCTGGTGGCGACACCGACCGGGGGAATGGGCACGGCCACGGCGACCGGTTCCTACCCGAGGGCAAGCCAAGAAGCTCTCACCTACGACGGGAGCGACCACGCCACTTCTATCGACGACGGAACCGTCAAGGTCAGCGAGACGCTCGCCCCGTCAGGCCGGGTCATCGAGCGCCGGGTGGTGATCGATGCCACCGGCGTAGTAAGCGAGGACACCTTGTTCGGCTACGACGGCGACAACGACTCGCCCGCGTACTCGATGCCGGCCTCGGGCTCGGGCGTGACGACCTACGTGTCCGGCCCCCAGGGCTTGTTGCTCACCGATACGGCGGGCATGGCCTCCTGGGCCATTACCAACGCACACGGCGACGTGGCGGGCACGACCGACGCCAATGGTGCCTTCACCGCCAGCCCGCCAACGGACGAGTTCGGCGTAGGCGTCGAGCCTGCGAGCAGGCTCGGCTGGCTCGGCGGCAAGGAGCGGTTCGGCTCGGGGACCACCCTCGGGTTCGTGCGGATGGGCGTGCGGCTATACGACCCGAACCTCGGGCGGTTCCTTGAGGTGGATCCGGTCGAAGGCGGGAGTGCCAACGCGTACGATTATGCCGAAGCCGACCCCGTGAACTGTGCCGATCTAAATGGAACGGCGGCCCATCACGGGCTGCCTGCAGATGACGATATTGGCGGTTTGAGCTGTCGGAAACTGCAAGAGTACATTGCCAAGGCTATCGCCAACCTGAAGAGCCGAGACCGAGATTTCCGACAGAATCGTCGCGGTTACGACTACAACGACAAGGGTTATCGTGACCACGTCACCTTGTACAGGAGCATTCAGCGGAAACTCCGACTACTGCTTGACGAATATAATGACAGGTGTGGAGCGGTGAGCACCAAGGCTTTCCGCGCTGCCTATGGAGATCCTGCTCGGCTCGGCCATCCTGGGCAGTCTTATATGTTTGGCGGACCCTCTATTCCATTCTTGCCAGAAATAAGAATAATAGAATTCGTCTAAGATTGAACGACAAACCAAGGACCCATCGATATGCCTGACGACCTAGAGGAACTCATAACCCTTGTGGCGGATGAATTGCCCGGGTTTGTTCCTCGAACGGCAACAGTCTCGTGGTCAGATGATGATCATGGCCCGGCAAGCTTTGTGGTTGCCATCTACGCCGTCACAAGTCGTGGTGTGGATGAATTCGTGCAAGCGTTATATTCTCGGGACCAAGGGTCATGGCGACTGGAAAACCTCGATCCCGCGCCTGGCTCGCAACGCCTACCCGACGGGACGGAAGTGGAATCACATCGCGTCGTGGTTGGCAACAAGGTCCAACACGTTCGACTCGTTCAGGACGGTAAGCAACTTGAACTGCCTGTCTTTGACGGATCCCTCTGGCTAGTTGATTGGCAAAAGTCGATCCGACCGGAGTTCGTATGGCCGATGGTTGAATCGTTCGATATAGAAGGTCAATGGGAGCCCGCTATGCTCCCAACAATTTATCTTACCCGTGATGGTCTGGTCCGAAATCTTCTTGCCGGATACGAATCAGATGAACCATTGGGAGATGATCCGATCCAGCGATTAGCCACCACGAGCGCTATCTACTTCGACACGTTGATCTCCGAAGACCCTCACCAAGCATTGCCTCTCTTGCTCCAACTTGTGCACGCTGCCGACCCCAGTTGCTATGGGCGTATCGCGGCTGGTGTACTGGAGGACTTCGTGGTAGAACAGGGTTCGAAAATGCTCCCGCAACTCTTACGAGTCCTAGAATCTGATCAGGAACTGCGTGAGTGTTTCAAGGGCGTTTGGCTTACTCGTGCACCCAAGAAGGTGCGGAAGGCGTTGGAGCAGTATGGCGGATAACGCCAGCCGATCGTTGGGAGCCGAGCGGGCTCAGCCTTCGAAGTGGTGACCCATTCCTGCCTCGGTGATGAAGTACCGAGGGCGGGCCGAGTCGGGTTCGAGTTCGCGGCGAATGGCGGTCAGCAGCGGTTCGGCTCGGGTACCACTCTCGGGTTCGTGCGGATGGCCGTGCACCTGTACGACCCGAACCTCGGGCGGTTCCTCGAAACCGACCCTGTGGAGGGAGGCTCCTGCAATGCTTATGACTACACTTGCCAGGACCCAATCAACGGCTCGGATCTGGACGGACGTTGCATCGACGGCGTTACGACCGCAGCGTGCGTCGTAGCCGCAGGCCTTGCTGTCGTCATCGTTGTGGAAGCCGTTGGGGGCGTCGTTAGTGCCATCCTCGGCCACCGCCATCGTCAGAGAGCGTCACGCTGCACCCGTCGCTCGCCATGCATTAGCCGCCGAGCGCGAAGTCGCAGGGCGACGGGCATGGACGGTCTATACCGCGATTACTATGGACCGGGCGGCTACTACGATGACGGCGCATACCACACCTTTGATCGCGTCGACAAGCTCGAACTCGATATACCGCCGCTCACCCTGTACGGCCTCAACTGATAGACGGAGAACTGTATTGGCGTTCCGGACCCGCGTTCTATTGGGAATAGTCGTTGCCATCATTATTGGTGCAGCCGTCGCGCCGATTTTCATCGGGCTCGGTCAACGAGTTCTTGACAGCGTATGGTTCCTCGTCCTGAATATTGCCGTTCTCGTGTGTGCTGGAGTGGTATTGGCACTCATAGTGCCGCGCCTCATCGAGGCCACAAAAGCAAATAGGACATCGCGCTGAGACCACCACACACGCTGCGAATTTGCATCCTCGTCGTGATCGGCATCGTTGTGTTCGCGGCAGGAATCTGGCTGGATGCCTATGCGGCTGATCGAGAACTGAAGTGGATTGGACTTGCAGGCGCCCTGCTGTGGTTCTCGCCCTTTACCATGACTCTCGGCCTCCTCGGTCGGTCTGAGACACCAGTAACGCCTCGAACACATAACCGAGGTATCACTGTTTCCCTCTCCATCACAGCGGCGCTTGCGATTCCTGGCTTACTTCTTATGCCGACCGCCAGTTACGTCGGAGGTATCCTTCTACTAACGGGCTCCGAATTCCCGCTCGCGATGATGTTCGCCAATCTCCGCAGCCCGGTTCGCGCTCAGCACGCCGATACCAGACGATGATCGGATCCGGAGGCGGCTCTATAAATCTCGGCTCCGGCGATTCCTCCAAGTCGATCCCGTGGAGGGCGGATCAGCCAACGACTACGACTATGTGTCCGGTGATCCGATCAACCAGTTCGACCTCGCGGGGACGTACTGCGTCACAGGCAAGAACAAGAACGTACGGCCAGAAGCCCGGCACCTCGATGCTGATCGGCGTCGGACCCGCTGCAGGTTCGGTTGACATCCCATGTGTGGGACGTGCTCCCACGGAAGGATGGCAACTGTGCCCAAGAGGTTCCCTCCGCAGTTCAAGCGTGATGTGGTCACGGTCGCCCGTCGCGGTGACATGTCGATCACCGAGGTGGCCGCCGACTTCGACATCTCGCCGGAGTCGGTTCGCCGCTGGATGCGCCAGGCCGACATCGACGACGGCATCAGAGACGGCCTGACGACCGCCGAGCAGTCCGAGCTGGTGCAGCTCCGACGCGAGAAGCGCCGCCTCGAGATGGAGAACGAGATCCTGCGTCGAGCGGCCGCCTACTTCGCCAAGGACGCCCTCCCAAAATGAAGTACCCGCTGGTCCGGGACCTGGCCGCCGAGGGTTTCCCGGTGCGGTTGACCTGCGGGGTGCTCGGCCTTTCCGCCCAGGCGTTCTACAAGTGGTTGAAGCAGCCGGTGTGCGACCGCGACTGGCACGACGCGCATCTCACCAACGCCATCGTCGACATCCACGCCGACGATCCCGCGTTCGGCTACCGGTTCATCGCGGATGAGCTCGTCGCCGCCGGCCACCAGGTGGGCGAGCGACGGGTGTGGCGGCTGTGCCGGGACCAGCGGCTCTGGTCGACGACGGTCCGCAAGGGCGGGCCGGCAGCGGGAAGCGGCCGGGGCCGGCGGTCCACGACGACCTGGTGCAGCGCCGGTTCACGGCGCCGGCCCCGGATCGGTTGTGGCTGACCGACATCACCGAGCACCCGACCCTCGAAGGCAAGGTCTACTGCTGCGCGGTCAAGGACTGCTTCTCGCACCGGATCGTCGGCTACTCGCTCGGCGACCGCATGACCGCGGAGCTCGCCGTCGCCGCGCTCCGGGCGGCGGTCGCCCGCCGCCGACCGACCGGTGTCGTGGTTGTTCATTCGGACCGCGGGTCGCAATTTCGCGCTCGAGCCTTCCGGGCCGTGCTCAAGGCGGCCGGGCTCAACGGTTCGATGGGCCGGGTGGCGGCCGCCGCCGACAACGCGGCCATGGAGTCGTTCTTCTCGCTGCTGCAGAAGAACGTGTTCGACCGGCGCCGCTGGCGCACCCGGGACGAGCTCATCTCCGAGACGATCGTGTGGATCGAGCACACCTACAACCGCCGCCGCCGTCAACGCGGGCTCGGCAAGCTCACCCCCGTCGAGTTCGAGTTCGCCTTCACGACACCGCCCTGCCTCGACGCTGACAAGGCGGCATGATCAACACAACAAACGTCAACCAGACCTGCAGCAGACCCGCGCCATTTTCGAGAGTGTCGCTGGCAGCATCGAGCTTGTGAGGGTAGGAGTTGCGTGATGAATCGCCAAACGCAATGGGCGAGGGGCCGCGTTCAACGGGGGTTGGTGGGCGGACTAGCGACACTCTGTGACGTTCCTGACGCGATCCTCTACCGGATGCAGCACCCACTAGTGCGACGACTCGCGAAGTCTTGGGATTGCTGGCTCGCGCGGCGGTCGGTGGCACTCGATGAGCGATGGGCGACGGGGTTCTGGGATGCCGGAGGCGCCCCGGGCGAACGATGCGCGATCTGCGAGTACCGCCCGAGCATCCATGAACTGGCGGTTCGGGGCGAAGGTGGCGAACCACTCCTGGTCTGTGGGTGGTGTGAGACGAAGTTGGACTGGAGTGACTTTGACGCCGCGCTCGTAGAAGCTCGGAGGCTCTCCGTTCCCGCTCGTCGCTAGGCGGCAGCCCACCCTTCTGCCGGTTCCTCTACCGGATCGTCCGGTAGGAGGCCCCAGACTGCGACAGGAACCCATCACCAAGGCTGCGCGAGGTCGCAGGTCAGCAGCCTATTCCGGTATGAAGCGGTACCCGCCGACACACCCCCTCGTGTGACTACGGCTCAGAAGGTTGGGGGTTCGAATCCCTCCGAGCGCGCAAACCCTTGACCAGTGTCGTTTGCCAGCCGCATGGGACCACCCCTGTTGCCAGTCATGGGACTACCCTGACGGTCCACGGGGAGTCCGACCAGCAGCTCGCACATGCGCGTAGGGTCCATCTGCACAGGGGCTCTCCCGAACTCGACGACCTAGACACCGTCAAGTTCGCAGGACGCCTGTCTCGCGTCAGGGATGCCCTAGACCCCGCTCAGATCCGAAGTGCCGCCAAGGGACGAGTCGGCGTAGGCGCCGAACTTGCGAGCAGGCTCGGCTGGCTGGGCGACAAGGAGCGGCTCGGCTCGGCCACCACCCTCGGGCTCGTGCGCATGGGCGTGCACCTGTACGACCCGAACTTCGGTCGCTTCCTCGAAGCTGACCCCGTCGAGGGGGGATGCAGCAACGCCAATGCCTACGTCAACGGTTACCCAATAAATACACGACGTCGATTTAGCCCGCAGATACGTAGACGGGTACGCCCGATGGGACCTCCACCCCGGCGGCAATCAACACCCCGGACGGTGCCAACGCAAACACGGCCATATTCGTTTCGGCTCGGCGCTCAAGGCCGATGCGGACGGCTCCGGGCTAGGGTTCACGATTGCAGTGACCGTCATTGCGCCAAACCCATGGTCCGGTAAAGCGGTTGGGGAAGGAATCGGTGGCGTTGCGGATGACATCCAGAACCTGCGTGATGAGCACGCAACGACGCTCTGTTCGGGTGCGCTCCGAGGGCGACGTCGTTCCAGGCGTTCGCATGAGTCACGCGGCAACTCCCTGGTGGCGACAGTGATCCGTGGGCGGCGGACTGAAAGCCTTGTCCGGCCGTGGTTCATCATCGGTGCCTCCTCGGTTCTGGTCATCGCGGGCATCAGTGCCCTCCAGCACCGCTACGTCGCAGCGGGCGTCCTCGTTGGCTGTGTCCTGGTGGGCATCGGACTTCGCCTCTGGCGCCCGCAGACGACTGGTGGCTCGCCCGTACGCTCCCTGCTCCACGGTCACACCGCGCAAGCCTTGACCAACTCGATACGAAGTTCGTTTGGTATCTGCCCATTGTGTGGATGGCCATCGGTTTCACCTTCATCCTTGGAGGCGCAGCGGCGCGCACGCCTCGCTTCATTAGCATCGGCCTAGTCGCGATCGTCTTTGGCGGATACACCAAGAAGAAGTCGAGATGATCCACGACACCGCTTGGTAGTGCTCGATGACCGTCACCGAGGGCGCCGTGTCGGGCTTCGCCGACGCGGGCGAGCCGTCGGCCTGAATGGGTCGCATCTCACACACGTACAACGGCCGCTGACGCCAACGCGCGATCGGCAAGCTCACCCTCGTCGAGTACGAGCTCGCCTTCACGCCACCGCGCTGCCTCGCCGACGACGACGCGGCATGGCCAGAACACCGGCAGCGGCCTGCTCAGGGGAGCTTTCCGGCTGGTCGGCCTGCGTCAGACCACGTCAATCGGTGATCCCGTACGAAATGTCCGGGTCAAGAGGTGCGCGGGGTGGGCGGGCCGAACCACTCAACATGGGTCTGTCGCTCTCACTGGTCGGCTTGGTGCTGGCCCTGGCCGCCCTCCTGCTGGTGCGGGTGGGAGGCGAGCCTCGCTGAAGCTGCGTTTCCTGTGCAGTAGCTCGCGGTAGTCGCGAACGTCTGCACAGGGAATGTGCCCGCGCCCACCCTCGGGTGGGCCTGTTGCTGGTGTTACCGTTGTTGTCATTGTGACAAAGACGACCAGCCGCGCCCGCAAGCCCGCCGGCAAGCGGCCTGCTGCCGCCGGCCGGGCCCGGAAGCCCGCCGCCCGACACAAGAAGAAGCCCACGCTGCGCCAGACCCTGGCCACCCACCTGGGCCGCCAATCCGATGACGTCTGGGGCGTCATCCTGCTGGTGGCCGGCGTGCTGGCCGCCCTGGGCATCTACGCCGACCTCACCGGCCCGGCCGGCCGTGCCGTGCGGGACGGGGCCGGGGCGCTGCTCGGGTGGGGCCGCCTGCTCGTCCCCGTGGCCCTGGCCGGCGTGGGGTACGCCCTGCTGCAGGGCCGCGCCCGCCACGAGCCGGCCCGGGCCGTCATCGGCTTCTCCTTCCTGACGATCGCGGTCACCGGGCTCCTCCACGTGACGCGAGGCGCCGACGGCTGGCACGAGCCCTGGCCCGTCCTCCGGGACGCCGGCGGGCTGCTGGGCGCGGCCGTGGGCACACCGCTGCGCACCCTCCTGGCCCCGTGGGGTGCCGGCGTGGTGCTGGTCACCCTCGTGCTCCTGTCCGTCCTGATCCTCACCCGCACGCCCGTCCGCACGGCCGTGGCCATGCTCAGTGACGGGGCCAGGGCCGTGGGCCGGGGCCTGGGCGCGCTCACCCGCTGGCTGTCCGCTGTGGGCGACCGGGACGAGCTCGACGAGGCCGTCGAGCGTCACCCGTCGTCCAACGAGGAGGCCCCGCCGGCCGAGCCACCCGAGCCCGATCCCCACGACGCCGGAGCCGCCGGGGAGGCGCGGGAGCTGGCCGTCTCCTTGCCCCCGCCCCCGCCCGCCCCGCCGGCCGACACGGGCGACCAGCTGGCCATCGCCCTCGGCCCCAGCGCCAACAAGAGCCAGTGGCGCCTGCCCCCGCTCGCCCTCCTCACCCGGGGCAAGGCCCAGGAGCTGGACCGCCGGGCCCTGGAGAACCGGGGCCGCGTCCTGGAGGAGGCCCTGGCCGGCCACGGCGTGGAGACCCGCCTGGTGGGCATGACCGTCGGCCCCACCGTCACCCGCTACGAGTTGGAGCTGGGCGCGGGCGTGAAGGTGGCCCGGGTCACCAGCCTCCAGAAGGACATCGCCTACGCCATGGCCGCGCCGGACATCCGGCTGCTGGCGCCCATCCCGGGCCGCTCGGCCATCGGCGTGGAGGTACCCAACACCCAGCGCCAGCTGGTCACCCTGCACGACATCCTCGCCTCCGAGGAGGCCCGCCGGGCCACCCACCCGCTCGAGGTGGCCATGGGCCGGGACATCGCCGGCCGCTCGGTGATGGAGAGCGTCGCCGCCATGCCCCACGTGCTCATCGCCGGCGCCACCGGCGCGGGCAAGTCGTCGTGCATCAACTCGCTGATCACGTCCGTGCTCCTGCGCAGCACGCCCGACCAGGTACGCATGATCCTGGTCGACCCCAAGCGGGTGGAGCTGGGCCAGTACAACGGCCTGCCCCACCTGCTCACCCAGGTGGTCATCAACCCCAAGAAGGCGGCCAATGCCCTGGCCTGGGCCGTCACCGAGATGGAGCGGCGCACCGACCTGCTGGCCGAGGTGGGCGTGCGCGACATCACCGGCTACAACGCCGCCTACGACCGGGGCGACCTCCAGCCCGACATCCACACGGGCGCCGTGTACGAGCGCCTGCCCTACATCCTGGTGGTGGTCGACGAGCTCAACGACCTGATGATGGTGGCGGCCCGGGACGTGGAGAACTCCATCATGCGCATCGCCCAGATGGGCCGGGCCTTCGGCATCCACCTGGTGATCGCCACCCAACGGCCGTCGGTCGACGTCATCACCGGCGTCATCAAGGCCAACGTGCCGTCCCGCCTGGCCTTCGCGGTGTCGTCGCTGGCCGACAGCCGGGTGATCCTCGACCAGCCCGGCGCCGAGCGCCTCATCGGCAAGGGCGACATGTTGCTGCTCACCGCCTCGTCGTCCGTGCCCCGGCGCATCCAGGGTCCGTGGGTGAGTGAGGAAGAGGTGCGCAAGGTCGTGTCCCACTGGAAGCGCCAGGCCCAGCCCCAGTACGTGGAAGGCGTGGAGGGCGATGCCTCGGGGTCGGGGTCCGGTTCGGGCGGCGGGTTCGGCGACGACGACGATGACGACATGCTCGACCAGGCCATGGAGCTGGTCGTGCGCTCGCAGCTGGGCTCGACGTCGATGCTGCAGCGCAAGCTGCGGGTCGGCTTCGCCCGGGCCGGGCGGCTGATGGACCTGCTCGAGCAGCGGGGCGTGGTGGGCCCGTCCGAGGGCTCGAAGGCCCGGGCCGTGCTCATGACCGTCGAGGAACTGGACGCCCGCCAGTCCGTGTAGCGGACGCGAAGAGGGCGCCCACGTCGTTGTGGGCGCCCTCTCTGTGTTTGCTGGTGGCTCTGTGTTTGCTGGTGGCTAGGCGGCCATGCTGCGGGGCCGCTGCATGGGGTGACGGACCTCGGGGGCGTCACCCTCGGACGAGCCGAGCCAGTGGAACGCCGCTCGCCACACGCTCGTGCAGCCGGTGATGATCAGGCCGGTCGCGGCGACTGCCATCCACCGCTCCCTGAAGCCGATCTTCCAGCTGTCGAAGATCGAGTAGTCGAGGGCGAACGCACCCGCTACGCCCAGGATCAGCGTGGCGAGTGAGTGGTACCGGGTGAGCCCCGGAAGGAGGTCTTCCAGCACGTCGACCACCTTGAAGAGGGCCAAACCCAACAGGACGACGACGGCAAATGCGTACATTTGGTTTTCTTCTCCTGACGGGAGGGTCGTGGTACTCCCGTCGCCGCGTTGGACCGTGCTCCCTGTGACGAGGTAACAGCGCCAATAGGCTCGCCGCCCATGCGCGCCAGGGCGCCCGCCTCCTCGGCCAACCTCGGACCGGGTTTCGACACGCTCGCCGTGGCCGTCGCGCTCTACGTCGAGGTGGACGTCACCGACGCCGACCAGCTCACCGTGCGCACCGAGGGCGAGGGGGCCGACCTGCCCCAGGACGCCGGCCACCTGGCCGCTCGCATCGCCATCGACGTGCGGGGCCACGACCGGCTGGCGGTCACCGTGCGCTCGGACATCCCGGTGGGACGAGGCCTGGGTTCGTCGGCCGCCCTGGCCGCGGCCGCCGCCGCGGCCGCCGGTGCACCCGACCCGCTCGCCGTGGCCGCCGAGGTCGACGGCCATCCCGAGAACGCGGCAGCGTCGGTGTTGGGGGGGCTGGTCACGGCGACCACCGTCGGCGGCCAGGCGGTTGTGTCCGCCTTGCCGCTGGACGCCGACCTCGCCTTCGTGGTGCTCGTGCCCGACCGCACCCTGCCCACCAAGGAGGCCAGGGCCGCCCTGCCTGCAGCCGTGCCCCACGCCGACGCCGCTTTCAACCTCGGGCGCATGGGCCTGCTCCTCACCGGCCTGGCCGACGCGTCCCGCCTGCGGCCGGCCGCCACCGAGGATCGGCTGCACCAGCACCAGCGGGCGCCCCTGTTCCCGGAGGCCGCCGGGCTCATGGCCGCGCTGGTCGAGGGGGGCGCGCTGGCCGCGTGCTGGTCGGGCGCGGGGCCCACGTTGCTCGGCATCGTTCGGGGGGGCGACGCCGAACGAGTGCGTTTCGCGGGGCAGGCGGCGCTGGCTGACGCCGGTGTGACGGGGCGGGCCCTGATCCTGGAAGCCGACCGCCAGGGGTTGACCATCCTCGGCTGACGCCTAGGCGTGGGCTACGGTCGTCCTCATGGCTACCTACGAGGGGTACTGCGTCAAGTGCCGTGAGAAGCGTCAGTTCGAGGGCGAGGTCAAGGAAATGGCCAACGGCCGTCGAGCTGCCCAGGGCACCTGCCCTGTCTGCGGCACCAAGATGAACCGCATGCTCGGCAAGGACGCGAGCTAGGCACACCTGGCTCGGCGGCTGCGGCCTGCCGGCCGGAACGGCCCACGCGGGCCGGCTGCCGCTAGCTTCGGGGGACCATGCCCTCGAAGCCGCACCGAGACCTCGTCGCCGTCCCCAACCCCCACCCGGGGCGGGACTACGAGGTCACCTGCGAGACCCCAGAGTTCACCTGTGTCTGCCCGATGACCGGGCAGCCCGACTTTGCTGCGGTCAGGATCCAGTACGTACCGGGCGAATCGATCGTGGAGCTCAAGTCGCTCAAGCTCTACCTCTGGAGCTACCGGGACGAAGGGGCCTTCCACGAGGACGTCACCAACCGCATCCTCGACGACCTTGTCGCCGCGGTGGCTCCCCGCCGCATGACGGTGACCACCGACTGGCTGGTGCGGGGCGGCATCCATACCGTCGTCGTCGCGTCGTACCCGTCGGTAGCCTGAGGTTCGTGGCCCCCCGCTCCACGCCCGCCAAGTTCGGCCTGCCCCTGGTCACCGTCCTGATGGGCATCGGCCTGGTGGCGGCGGTGGCGAAGACCTACGTGCCCCTGAAGCTCGATCCTGGTGCCGGCGAGTTCACCGCGCCGCTCCTGCCCGTCGACGCCGAGCAGGCGGTCGGCGTGAGTACCACGACCACGGGCGCGGTCTCGCCCCCCACCACGGCGGCGGCACCAGCCGGCCCAGCCCCCACCACCACGGCCTCCACGTCGGTGTCCCGCCCCGCGAGCCCGGTGTCCCGACCGGCTCCCAGTACGGCGGTCACGGCTGCCTCGGTGCAGGGGCCCACGACCACCACGACGTCGAGCACGACCACCACGATGGTGCCCTCCACGACGACCACCAAGCCGAACAACTCCGGATCGGGCAGCGGCGGTCACCGGACGACCACCACCACCCGGCCCCCCGACGACGACTAGCAGCCCCCCCAAACCGTTCTCGTTGCGCTGACGCACGCCTACCGGTCGTAAACGCAACGAGAAGCGGAAGAGGGGGTTGGCTAGAGCGAGGCGCTCACGGGCAGCTCCAGCAAGTGGGGCCCGCCCGCGTCGACGGCGGCCCGCACGGCGTCGCCGACGTCCCCCGCCTTCTCCACCCGCAGGGCAGGCACGCCCATGCCCGCGGCCAGGCTCACGAAGTCGACGGGCGGCCGGTCGAGATCCATGCCCACGGACCGGCCCGTCTGGTCGGCGGCGTCGTGGCGGTCCCGCAGGCCTCGCTTGAGGATGAGGTACTGGCGGTTGTCGAGCACGGCGAAGACCACGGGGAGATGCTCGGCCGCCGCCGTCCAGAGGGCCTGGGGCGAGTACATGGCCGAGCCGTCGCCCACCGCGCACAGCACCGGCTCCCGCCCGTAGGCCAGCGACACACCCAGGGCCGCGGGCATGCCCCAGCCCAGGCCGCCGGCCCGGCCGAAGAAGTACCGCCCCGGCTTGGTGGCGTGGTGGAAGCCCCGCACGTACGACCCGGCGGTGATGGCCTCGTCGACCACCGGCGTCTCGGGCCGGAGGGCTCGCAGCAGGGCGTGGACGGCGGCCATGGGGTGCATGGGCAGGGCGTCGTAGCGGGCCAGCGCCGTCTCCTCCAGGTTGGCCAGCTCGGCCTTCCGCTTGGCCCTGAGGTCCTCGGGCACCCCTCGCCGGGGCAGGCGGGGGAGGAGCGCTTCGAGGCTGGCTCGGGGATCGCCGGTGAGCCCCAGGCGCACCGGGAACGTACGGCCCACGTGGGTGGAGTCGGGCGAGAGGTGCAGGAGCTCGACGTGGTGGGGGAGGGGCGGTCCCGGCGTGTACGGGTAGACGAGGAAGGGCTGGGCGCCCACCAGGAACACCCGGTCGTAGGCGCCCAGGATGGCGGCCATGGGCTGGGCGCTGGGGGGCAGCGGGCCGGCGAAGAGGGGGTGGGTCGGCGGGGCCACGAGCGACCCGTGCAGGGGCGAGGCGTGGATGGGTGCACCCAGGGCCTCGGCCACGGCCACCAGGGCGTCGACGGCGCCGGACATGGCGACCTCGTCGCCCGCCACCAGGGCGAGCTTGCCGGGGGCCGTGTCGGCGAGCAGCGCGGCCAGCTCGTCCAGGGCCGCGGGCACGGGCACCGTGCGGCGGTCGATCACCGACGGCGTGGGCACGGGGGCGTCGGACTCCTCGTCGAGCACGTCGGAGGGGATGGACACGAAGACAGGACCGGTGGGAGGCGTGGCCGCGTCGGCGAAGGCCCGGCGCAGGATCGTGCCCAGCTCGCCCGGGTGGCGGACCTCGTGGGCCCACTTCACGACGGGCCGGGCCATGCCCACCAAGTCCCCCGAGAGGAGCGGATCGGCCACCAGGTGACGGCGGTCCTGCTGGCCGGCGGTCACGACGAGGGGCGTGCCGTTGGCCTTGGCGTTGGTGAGGTTGCCGATGGCGTTGCCCAGGCCGGCGGCGGTGTGGAGGTTGACGAAGGCGGGTCGGCCCGTGGCCTGGGCGTACCCGTCGGCCATGCCCACGACCGTTGCTTCCTGGAGGGCGAGCACGTAGTGGAGGTCGGGGCGCCCGGCCAGGGCGTCGATGAGGGGGAGCTCGGTGGTGCCGGGGTTGCCGAAGAGGTGGGTGACGCCCTCGCTGTCGAGGACATCGAGCAGTGCGTCGCGTCCCCGCCTCGTCACGACTGGCTCGGCACTACAGGTGCTCGGCGGCTGCGGCCTGCACGGCCTCGACGATGGGGTCCCACTCGGCATCGGGTGAACGGGTGACGGTGACGAAGTCGTTCACCCCGAAGATGGCGACCACGCCGGGGGCGGCGAACACCTCGGTGGCGAAGGCGTCGCCCGCGGCGTCGGCCGCGCTGTTGAACGACAGGGTGTCCGGCAGGGTCACGTCCAGCTGGAAGCGCAGGGCGTTGGGGTTCGGGGAAGGCGAGGGGACGGCGGTGGCCATGGGCCGGATCGTATCGGTGGGGACGTGGGCCGTAGCATGGAGGGTCGTGGCCACCCCCCGCAGCTACTGGGTCGAGACCCTCGGCTGCCCGAAGAACCAGGTCGACTCGGACAAGCTCGCCGGCACGCTGGAAGCCGACGGGCTCACCCGCGCGGCCGGCCCCGAGGACGCCGACCTGGTGGTCGTCAACACCTGCGCGTTCATCGAGGCCGCCCGCCAGGAGTCGGTGGACACGGTGCTGGCCCTGGCCGATGTGAAGGGCGAGCAGGCCCGGCTGGTGGTCACCGGCTGCATGGCCGAGCGCTACGGCGACGAACTGGCCGACGCCCTCCCCGAGGCCGACCTGGTGGCCGGCTTCGGCGTGCCCGTGCAGTTGGGCTCGAAGCCCAACGGCGGCCCGACCGTGCCCAAGCTCGACCTCCTCAACCTGCCCCGGCCGGCGTCGGCCGTCCCCTGGGCCTACGTGAAGGTGGCCGAGGGCTGCGACCGGGTGTGCGGGTTCTGCGCCATCCCGTCCTTCCGGGGCAAGCAGCGGTCCCGCTCCGAGGCCGCCATCCTGGCCGAGGTCGACGCCCTCGGCGACAGCGTCCAGGAGATCGTGCTGGTGGCCCAGGATCTGGCGTCGTACGGAAAAGACCAGGGCCGGGCCGGCGCCATCGTCCCCCTCGTCAGGGCGGTTGCCGAACGAGTGGCCCGCACCCGGTTGCTGTACCTGTACCCGTCCGACCTCTCGGACGGTCTGATCGACGCTGTGCTCGACACCGGTGTGCCCTACTTCGACCTCTCCCTCCAGCACGTGGCCAAGCCCCTGCTGCGGCGCATGCGCCGGTGGGGCGACGGCCAGCGCTTCCTGCGCCGCATCGAGGACATCAGGGCCCGCCGCCCCGACGCCGCCTTCCGCTCCAACTTCATCGTCGGCTACCCCGGCGAGACCGAGGCCGACCACGACGAGTTGCTCGCCTTCGTCCAGGCCGCCCGGCTCGACTGGTGCGGGTTCTTCGCCTATTCGAAGGAGGCGGGTACCTACGCCGCCGACCTCGACGGCGAGGTGCCGCCGTCGCTGGTGCGTGAGCGCATGGCCGAGCTGAGCGCCCTGCAGGACGGCATCACCGCGGCCCGCCGCCAGGACCTGCTCGGGGAGGTGGTCGAAGTGCTCGTCGACTCGCCCGGCGTGGGTCGTGGCCACCGTGAGGCGCCCGAGATCGACGGCGTGGTGCGGGTGCCGGTGTCGCTCCCCGTCGGGCAGTTCGCCAAGGTGCGGATCACCGGTGTCGAAGGCCCCGACCTCGATGCCGAGGTGGCGTAGGTGAACACCGCCCGCACCGGTTTTGGGCCGTCGGCCTTGGCCACCCCGGCCAACGCCATCACCCTCATCCGCCTGCTGGCCACGCCCGTCCTCCTCCTGCTGATCGCCGACCAGGGCGCGGCGTGGGGGTCGCTGGGGTTCTGGGTCGTGCTGTCGTGCACCGACGGCGTGGACGGGTACCTGGCCCGCCGCCACGGCACCACCAGCTCCGGTGCCTTTCTCGACCCGCTGGCCGACAAGTTCCTCGTCCTCGGCGCCCTCTTCGCCTTGGCCGGCAAGGGCGTCTTCTGGTGGTTCCCGGTCGTGCTCATCGCCGTGCGCGAGGTCGCCATAAGCGTGTTCCGCTCGTTCCAGGGCCGCCGGGGCATCTCCGTCCCCGCCCGGTACGGGGCCAAGGTCAAGACCGTCGTGCAGGACGTCGCCGTGGGCTTCGCTCTCCTGCCCTGGACGGCCGATCACAGGTGGGTCGCCACCGCCTGGCTGTGGGCGGGCGTGGTGCTGGCCCTCGTCACCGGCGCCCAGTACCTGCTCGACGCCCGGAAGGTGGCCGGTGCGGTGTGAGGTCGTGGCCGTGGGGACGGAGCTCCTCCTCGGCCAGATCGTCGACACCAACTCGTCGTGGATGGGGGAGCACCTGGCTGCGGCCGGCATCGACTCGCACTTCCAGGTGAAGGTGGGCGACAACCTCGAGCGCATCGTGCAGGCCCTGCGCATCGCCCTTTCCCGCAGCGAGGCCGTCATCGTGTGCGGCGGCCTCGGCCCCACCCAGGACGACATCACCCGCGAGGCCATCGCCGAGGTGATGAACGTCCCCATGGAGCGGGATCCCGAGATCGTCGAGCGCATCGCCGCCATGTTCCGGGCCCGGGGCCGGGAGATGTCGCCCAGCAACGAGCGCCAGGCCGACGTGCCCGTGGGCGCCACTGTCATCCCTCAGACCCGGGGCACGGCGCCCGGCCTCATCTGCCCGGTGGGCCACAAGGTCGTGTACGCGGTGCCGGGCGTGCCCCACGAGATGCAGGACATGTTGGAGCGGGCCGTCATCCCCGACCTGGTGGCCCGGTCGGGCACGGTGGCCACCATCGTGTCGCGGGTGCTGCGCACGTGGGGGCTGGCCGAGTCGACCCTGGGCGAGATCGTCGGGCCGCGGCTGGCGGCGTTGGACGCGGCCGGGGGCAACCCCACCATCGCCTTCCTGGCCAGCGGCATGGAGGGCATCAAGGTGCGGGTGACGGCCAAGGCCGCCACCCACGAGGAGGCGGTGGCCCTGCTCGATGCCGAGGAGGCCGAGCTGCGGGCCATCCTGGGCGACATCGTCTTCGGCGTCGACGACCAGAGCATGGAGTACGCGGTGGGCACGCTGCTGGGCGGCCGGAGGCTCACGCTGGGGCTGGCCGAGTCGGTCACGGGCGGGCTGGTGGCGTCGCGGCTCGTCAACGTGCCCGGTGCCAGCGAGTGGTTCCGGGGCTCGGTGGTCGCCTACTCCTCCGAGGTGAAGTTCGACGTGCTCGACGTGCCCGAGGGCCCCGTGGTCACCGAGGAGGCGGCCAAGGCCATGGCCCAGGGCGCGGCCAAGGTGCTGGGCGCCGACGTGGGTTTGGCCGTCACCGGCGTGGCCGGTCCCACCGACCAGGACGGCATGCCCGTGGGGACGGTGTTCCTCGGCGTGTACCTGGACGGTGCCGCCGAGGCCGTGCGCATCTCGTTGCCCGGGGACCGCAACCGCATCCGCGAGTTCGCCGCCATCTCGCTGCTCGACCTGCTGCGACGGCGGTTGCTGGACCGGACCGAAGGTTCAGCGTCGGAGCTTGCGAGCAGCCCGGCGCGCGACTTCACGGACGGCTAGCCCCGCCAGCTGCGGCTTGGTGGGCTTGCGCAGGAAGACGATCACCGACGTCCAGCGCATGGCCCCTTCGCCCATGACGATGTGGGGGTGGCGGTCGATGTTCTCGGCGATGATCACCGGGTCGTCGATCAGCTCGCGGGGCGGTGGGGCGTCGTCCAACTCCTCGACAGGGATCAGCGCGCTGGCGTGGACCACGCAGCGGTCGAGGATGTCGGGCGCGAAGTACTCCTCGTTGGCCGGTCCCTCGAGCACGAGCTCGGTGGCGACCACGGCGATGCCGCCCGGCTTGAGGACGCGGGCCTTCTCCCGCATGGCCACGGCCGCCATCTCGTGCCCGCCGAAGTGCTCGATGGAGCTGAGCGAGTAGACGACGTCGAACGTCTCGTCCTTGAACGGCAGCTTGAGGCCGTCGGCGGGCAGGGCGGTGAGGTGGGCCTGGCGGTAGGGGAAGGGGGCGTAGCGCTCGGGTTCGGTCATGAAGTCGGGCGCGGCCTCGGCCGCGGGCGTGTCCACGAAGTGGCCGCCGTAGAGATCGGTGGCCACGGTCAGGTGGGAGCGGTTGGCCAGGTAGTAGAGGACGCGCTCGTGGCCGGCGCCAACACCGAGGACGAGCTTGTCGTCACCCAGGGCGTGCAGGCGTTCGAGGCCGTAGACGAGGTGGGTCCACTCGAACGCTTTGCGGTGGACCAGGCCGGGCTCGATGTCGAGCATGCGGTTGTAGGCGAGCCACTCGGGGTCGTCCCACGCGTCGGGGCGGCAGACCCGGTTGAGGGCCAGGCCGGTGGCGAAGCGGCGGTGGGGAACGGTCGCCGTGCGAGCCAAGGCCGCGGCGGACGGTCGACGGGGGCGGAGCATGCCGCGGATTCTGGCGGGTCCGGTGCGAGGATGGCGACATGAGCCAGTCGGCCCGGCTTTTCGTGGCTGTCTGGCCGCCCGAGCCGGTCATGGCGACGCTGGCCGACCTGCCCCGGCCGGACGTGCCCGGGCTGCGCTGGACGTCGCCCGAGCAGTGGCACGTGACGCTGCGGTTCCTCGGTCAGGTGGCGGACGTCGAGGAAGTGCTGTCGTCGTTCGCGGGGCTGGCCGTACCTCGGGGCGAGGCTCGATTGGGGCCGTCGACCGGGCGGTTCGGCCAGTCGATCCTGCACGTGCCCGTGGCCGGGCTGGGGGAGCTGGCCGCCGCGGTGTCGTCCCTGCCCAGTCCCGAGGCCGACCGTCCCTTCCGGGGGCACGTGACGCTGGCCCGGTCCCGAGGGCGGGGCGGCGGCGGTGTCGATCTCCGCCCGTTGGTGGGTGTGCCCGTGGCCGCTTCGTGGCCGGTGGAGGAGGTCACGCTCGTGGCCAGCCACCTGGGCCGGGGGCCGGCTCGCTACAGGGTCCTTGCGTCGAACACATGTTTGTAGTTACGCTCGTGTCATTCGTCCCAGCTTTGGTGTTACACCCCCTCCGTAGGGTGGCCGCTGTCAATCGATCTTGAACTGAGAGGGGTAGTCCGGTGGAGCGTGACAAGGCACTCGAGATGGCGCTGAGCCAGATCGACAAGCAGTTCGGCAAGGGCTCGATCATGCGCATGGGCGAGACCACGCACATGGGCATCGAGGCCATTTCCACGGGCGCCATGTCGCTCGACCTGGCGCTGGGGGTAGGCGGCCTGCCCCGGGGCCGGGTGGTGGAGATCTACGGCCCGGAGTCGTCGGGCAAGTCCACCTTGGCCATGCACGTGGTGGCCGAGGCCCAGCGCAACGGCGGGATCTGCGCGTACATCGACGCCGAGCACGCCATGGACCCGGTATACGCCGGGGCCATCGGGGTCGACGTGGACGAGCTGCTGATCTCCCAGCCGGACACGGGGGAGCAGGCGCTCGAGATCGCCGACATGCTCATCCGCTCCGGCGCGCTCGACGTGCTGGTGATCGACTCGGTGGCCGCCCTCACGCCCCGGGCCGAGATCGAGGGCGAGATGGGCGACAGCCATGTGGGGCTCCAGGCCCGGCTCATGTCCCAGGCCCTGCGCAAGCTCACGGGCACGCTGAACAAGTCGAACACCATCGCCGTGTTCATCAACCAGCTGCGGGAGAAGATCGGCGTGATGTTCGGCTCACCGGAGACCACGCCGGGCGGCCGGGCGCTGAAGTTCTACTCGTCGGTCCGGCTCGACATCCGCCGCATCGAGTCCATCAAGGACGGGGTGGAGGTGGTGGGGAACCGCACCCGGGTCAAGGTGGTGAAGAACAAGGTGGCCCCGCCCTTCAAGCAGGCCGAGTTCGACATCATGTACGGCAAGGGCATCAGCCGTGAGGGCTCGCTGCTCGACATCGCCGTCGACCTGGGGATCGCCAAGAAGTCGGGCGCCTGGTACACGTACGAGGGCGAGCAGCTGGGCCAGGGCCGGGAGAACGCCAAGCAGTTCCTCACGGACAACCCCGAGCTCATGGTCGAGCTCAACGAGCGCATCCGCCAGCAGTCGGGCCTGGCCGGGGCCGAGGTCGGGGCAGCCGCTGATGTGCCCCTGGGCGAGGGCGAGGGGGACGACGAGCCCCTCGTGCTCAAGGACTAGCGACCGCTCGGCGGCGGGGCGGTGCTGGCCCGCTGGGCCGGACGGTCGGGCGGCCGTTCGGCGCCAGCGCGCTTTCCTCGGGCCGGCGGCCCGGGTTCGGTTCGGCGCCCGGTCGGCGTGCGCGGCCAAAGTGGCCCGCCCCGCGCTCGCCCCGCAGCCACCGCCAGCCACGGCGGCAGCCGCGCCCGGCCCCAGCGGTTCTGTTGCGACGCCCACCCCTGGAAATGGCGCTCGGTTGCAACAGAATGGTTTGGGCCGGGCCGGGGCTATGCACAAGACGGCGCCGTACGCATCGCTTGACGGCGCGTTCCGTGTGCAGCAACTCGCCAAGCGTGCGCATTGCGGCACACAAGACGATGGCGCTCGGCGTCCGGTCAGCCGCCCGCCGCGTGCTTGTGCAACGCCGGGCCGGGCCGGGGCCATGCCCCGCTGCGCCGGCCCGCCGCCGCGCTTCCAGAGATTTCCGGGCGGGACCACTCCGCGCAGCTTTCGGGTGGTATTTCCGTTTTTGGAAGGAGGACCCCCCAGCAGCGTCGAAGTAGGGGGCGCTCGCATCCCACGCCAGGTTGGGGGGCTCATGGAAGTCCTGAAGGTGTCAAGCAAGTCGAACCCCAACTCGTGCGCTGGCGCCATGGCGGGCGTCGTGCGCCAAGCGGGCGCCGTCGAGGTCCAGGTCGTGGGGGCGGGGGCCCTCAACCAGGCCATCAAGGCCATCGCCATCGCCCGGGGGTATCTGGCTCCGTCCGGTGTCGACCTGGTGTGCGTTCCCACGTTCGCCGACATCGAGATCGACGGCCAGAGCCGCACCGCCATCCGCCTGTTGGTGGAGGACCGCCACAAGCGGGTGCCCACGTCGCTCGACATCCGGGACGAGACCAGCCTCCCCACCATCCGCCAGATCAGCGTCTGAGCAGCAGGCGGGCCAGCGCCCCACGGTCGCCGGCACAGCAGTCGATGGCCGGCCCTCGCCGCCTATCCTTGGCCGTTCGTGGCCCGCAAGTTCCTGATCCGCACGTTCGGCTGCCAGATGAACGAGCATGACTCGGAGCGCATCGCGGGCCTGCTGGCGGCCGAGGGCATGGAGGCCACCCACGATGTGGCCGAGGCCGACGTCGTCGTCCTCAACACCTGCACCATCCGGGAGAACGCTGACAACAAGCTGTACGGCAACCTGGGACACCTCAAGGCCCTGAAGGACGCCAAGCCCGGCATGCAGCTGGTCGTCGGCGGTTGCATGGCCCAGAAGGACCGGGGCCTCATCCAGGAGCGGGCGCCCTACGTCGACGTGGTGTTCGGCACCCACAACGTGGGCAACGCCGCCGACCTGCTGCGCCGGGCCCAGCTCGAAGGCCCCGTGATGGAGATCCTCGAGGAGTCCGACGCCTTCCCGAGCGCCCTTCCGGCCCAGCGGGACCTGCCCTATGCCGCCTGGGTCACCATCCAGATCGGCTGCGACAACAGCTGCGCTTTCTGCATCGTCCCCTCGGTGCGGGGCAAGGAGATCAGCCGGCCCTTGGACGAGATCGTGGCCGAGGTCGAGGCCCTGGCCGCGGCCGGCACCACCGAGGTCACCCTGCTCGGGCAGAACGTCAACTCCTACGGCCGCGACCTCACCCGCCGCCGGCCCCTCTTCGCCGACCTCCTCCACGCCGTCGGTGCCGTCGACGGCATCCGCCGGGTCCGCTACACCAGCCCCCACCCCAAGGACCTGCGCCCGGAGACGGTCGAGGCCATGGCGTCGGTGCCCACCGTGTGCGAGCACCTCCACCTGCCCCTGCAGGCGGGGAGCGACCGGGTGCTGGCCGCCATGCACCGGGGCTACACGGCCGAGCGCTACCTGCAGAAGCTGGCCGCCGCCCGCGCCGCGGTGCCCGACCTGGCCGTCACCACCGACCTCATCGTGGGCTTCCCGGGTGAGACGGACGACGACTTCGAGCGCACCCTGGAGGTCGTGGCCGAGGCCGAGTACGACTCGGCCTACACGTTCATCTTCTCGCCCCGGCCCGGCACCGAGGCGGCGGCGTGGACCGAGCGCTTCGTCGACCCCGACGTGGTGGCCGAGCGCTTCGAGCGGCTCAAGGTGGTGGTCGAGCGTTCGGCCCGCGGGAAGCACGCGGCCCGCGTCGGGAGGACCGAGGAAGTCCTGGTCGAAGGACCGAGCAAGAAGGATGCGGCCGTGCTCACCGGGCGCACCCGGCAGAACAAGCTCGTCCACTTCGCCGGCGCGCTGGCGCCGGGCACCTACGCCGACGTGCACATCACCGGCGCGGCCGCCCACTACCTCACCGGCGAGGTCGTCGCCGTCACGGCCCGGCCTCGCCACAAGACGCGCATCCCGGTGGCCGCTCTCTGACGCATCTCGCCCTGGTCGGCCCGACGGCGTCGGGGAAGTCGGCCCTGGCCCTCGCCCTGGCCCGCTGCCTGCCCGGTCCGCCGGTGGAGCTGGTGTCGATCGACTCCATGCAGGTCTACCGGGGCATGGACGTGGGCACGGCCAAGCCCACGCCCGCCGAGCAGGCCGAGATCCCGCACCACCTCATCGACCTGGCCGACCCGTCCGAGGACTTCACCGTCACCCGCTTCCAGGCCGCCTTCGCCGAGGCCCTGGCCGGCATCGAGGCCCGGGGCCACCGAGCCCTCCTGGTGGGGGGCACGGGCTTGTATCTGCGGGCGGTCGTGGACGACCTGTCGCCCCCCGGCCAGTGGCCCGACGTCCGTTCGCAGCTGGAGGCCGAAGCCGCCGCCGACCCCGACCCCGCCTCGCTGCATCGGCGATTGCGAGAGCTCGACCCGGTGGCCGCCGGCCGCATGGAACCAACCAACCGGCGCCGGGCGATGCGGGCGCTGGAGGTCACCATCGGGAGTGGGCGGCCTTTCTCGTCCTTCGGCCCGGGCCTCGACGTGCACGCCGGGTCGGGCCCGGCGACCCGCTTTCGCATGGCCGGCATCTGGTTGCCCCGGCCGGTGGTCGCGGCCCGGATCGAGGCCCGGGTGCACGCCATGGTGGCGGGGGGCCTGGTGGAGGAGGTCGAGCGCCTGGCTGCCCGCCCCGAGGGCTTGTCCCGTACCGCCCGCCAGGCCTTGGGCTACAAGGAGCTGCTGGACGGCCTCTCGTTGGACGACGCCGTGGCCGAGACCATCCGTCGCACCCGTGCCTTTTCCCGGCGCCAGCGGATGTGGTTCCGGCGTGACCCTCGCATCACGTGGTTCGGCGCGGCGGACAACCCGTTCGCCGTTCTTCCCTCGCTCTTGGGAGACTGGGGCCGATGCCCGTCCTCACCCTGACCAAGCACCACGCACTGGGCAACGACTTCCTCGTGCTGCTCGACACCGCCGGCGCCACCGCGCTGACGGCCGAGCTGGCGCGCGACCTGTGCGACCGGCACACCGGTGTGGGGGCGGACGGCCTCATCCGGGTGACGCCCGGCCCTGCTCCGGTCGACCTCACCTTCGAGCTGCGCAACGCCGACGGCAGCCCGGCGGAGATGAGCGGCAACGGTATGCGCTGCGTGGGCCAGGCCGCCGTCGATGCGGGGATGGTGTCCGGTCCCGAGCTCCAGGTCGCCACTGTGGCCGGGGTGCGCCGGGTGGTCGTCGAACCCGAGTCGGCGCCCGGGCTGCGCCAGGTGAGCGTCGACATGGGGCCGGCCCGGGTGTCGGAGCACGACCTCGGTGCGCTGGTCGACATGGGAAACCCCCACTACGTCATCCTCGACTCGGCCGGTTCGCTCGACCTGGCCATGCTCGGCCAGGCCCACCCCGACCTCAACGTCGAGCTCATCGCCGTGCGGGGCGGCGACATCGACCTGCGGGTGTGGGAGCGGGGCGTGGGCGCCACGCAGGCGTGCGGGACCGGAAGCTGCGCGGCGGCGGCGGCGGCCGTGTCCTGGGGGCTGGTGGGTTCGTCGGTGGTGGTCCACAACCCCGGCGGCGACCTGGCTGTCGACGTCAAGGAGGACACGGTGGTGCTCACCGGTCCCACGCAGCTCGTCGCTCGGATCGAGGTGCCCCGCCCGTGACCCTGATCGAACGCTCCTTCCGGGAGCAGATCGTCCTGGTCGGCGTGGTCACTCCGGACACGACCACCGAGGAGGTGGAAGCGCACCTCGACGAGCTGGCCCTCCTGGTCGACACCGCCGGGGCCGACGTGGCCGCCCGGGTGGTGCAGCGCCGCGCCGCCCCGGACCCGGCCACCTATGTGGGCAAGGGCAAGGCCGAGGAGCTGCACGAGATCAGCCTGGCCGTCGACGCCGACACCGTCGTCTTCGACGACGAGCTCTCGCCCGCCCAGCAACGGAACCTGGAGAAGATCCTGGGGCGAACGGCCATCGATCGCACCGACGTGATCCTCGACATCTTCGCTCAGAACGCCCGCACCCAAGAGGGCCGAGCGCAGGTCGAGCTGGCGTTGCTGCGGCACCGGTTGCCCCGCTTGCGGGGCCGGGGCAAGCAACTCTCGCAGCAGGCGGGCGCCATGGGTGCCGGCGCCGCCCGGGCCCCCATCGGGTCCCGCGGCCCTGGTGAGACCCAGTTGGAGATCGACCGCCGCCGCCTGCTCCGTCGCATCACCAAGCTGGAGGCCGACCTCCGTGCGTTGGACAAGACCCGGCGCACGCAACGCCGGTCCCGGCACCGGTCCCGGCTGGCCGGGGTATCGCTGGTGGGGTACACCAACGCGGGCAAGTCGACACTGCTGAACCGGCTCACCGACGCCGGCGTGCTCGTCGAGGATCGCCTGTTCGCCACCCTCGACCCTCGCACCCGCCGGCTGGACCTGCCCGGGGGCGAGTCGGTGCTGCTGTCCGACACCGTCGGGTTCGTGCGCAAGCTGCCGCATGGCCTGGTGGAGGCGTTCAAGTCCACGCTCGAGGTGGTGAGCGATTCCGACCTGCTGGTGCACGTGGTCGACTCTGCCGCGCCGGATCCTGAGGGCCAGATCGAAGCCGTGCACACCGTCCTGCAGGAGATCGGTGCGTCCGGCGTGCCCGAGTTGCTCGCGTTCAACAAGGCGGACGTGGCGCCTGACATCGATCGGCTGCTCGCGGCCCATCCCGGTTCAGTGGCCATCTCCGCACTGCGGGGCGAGGGGATCGACGGCCTGCTGCAGGCCGTGGGGGACCGGCTGCGCGCGAGCGGCAACATCGTGGAGCTGGTGGTCCCGTTCGAACGAGGCGACGTGGTGGCGGCTGTCCACCGGGAAGGCGAGGTGCTCGTGGAGCAACACGAGGAGGGCGGCACCCGGCTGCGAGCCCGGCTGGACCGGGTGGGCGCGGCCCGGTTCCGGGAGTTCCTGGTCTCATGAGCGTTCGCGCGCCTGGTGGTTTCGAGCCGCCCGCCTACCCGTACGAGCGGTTGGACGGCTTGAAGGAGAAGGCCAACGGGTTGCCCGGCGGCGTGGTCGACCTGTCCATCGGCACGCCCTGCGATCCGCCGCCCGCGGCCGTGGTCGAGGCGCTGGCGACGTCGGGGGCGGAGCGGGGCTACCCGGCGTCCATCGGCACGCCTGCCTACCGGGAGGCGGCATCGGCTTGGATGGCTCGCCGCCTGGGCGTCGACGTCGACCCGTCGAACGTGTACGCCTGCGTGGGCACCAAGGAGTTCGTGGCCACGCTGCCGCAGTGGCTCAAGCTGCGGACGCCCGAGCGCGACACCGTGCTGTACCCCGCCGTCGCCTACCCGACCTACGAGATGGGCGCAATCCTGGCCGGGTGCCGGGCCGTGGCCGTCCCGATGGACTCGCAGTGGCGTCTCGACCTGTCCGCCGTCTCGGCCGACGATGCCCGCCGGGCGCTGGCCCTGTGGGTCAACTCGCCTGGTAACCCGGCCGGGCAGGTGGAGGATCTGGCCGCGGCGGCGGCGTGGGGCCGGGAGTACGGCGTACCCGTGTTCAGCGACGAGTGCTACGTGGAGTTCACGTGGTCGGGCCCGCCTTCGACCATCCTGTCGAACGGCCTCGACGGTGTCGTGGCCCTGCATTCGTTGTCCAAGCGATCGAACCTGGCCGGCGCCCGGGCCGGCTTCTACGCGGGCGACCCCGCGCTGGTTCGGTACCTCGGCGAAGTGCGCAAGCACGTGGGCATGATGGTGCCCGGGCCGGTGCAGGCCGCGGCCGTGGCTGCGTGGGCCGACGACGCGCACGTCGAGGCGCAGCGGGCGGTGTACCGCGAGCGGATGGAGCTGTTCCGCTCGGTGCTGGCGTCGGCCTTCGGCGTCAACGTGGACATGCCCGGCGGAGCCTTTTACCTGTGGCCGCAGGTGGGGGACGCCTGGTCGTTCGCCGAGCGCCTGGCCGCCGAAGGGGGCGCCCTGGTCAGTCCGGGCGACTTCTACGGCGCGGCCGGGGCGAGCAACGTGCGGGTGGCGTTGGTGCAGTCCACCGAGCGATTGGAGTTGGTGGCGGCGCGGCTGGGCGTGGGGTAACGCCGGCGGTCGGGTTCACGCCCGTCGCAGCACCACCCAGCTGCCCCAACCGGCGTCGGCGGCCACACCCTGCCAGGCGCCTGGCATGGCGGTGAGCACGTCGTCGGGCGGCAGGTAGATGGGCGTGGCGTCGCCCACCGTCGACACCCAGATCAGGGCGCCGTCGGCCCGCAACAGGCGGTCCACCTCGGCGGGGAAGAGAAACATGTTCACCAGCGCGATGGTGGCGATGGTGCGGTCGGGGAACGGGAGCTGCGCGCTGTCGGCCAGTACCCGCGGCGTGGTCGCTGGGGCCCGAGTCAGCATCTCCGGGGCCAGGTCGACGGCGATCAGCGCACGGTCGCCGAACCTGCCCACCAACGTGGGTGTCATGAGCCCCACGCCCGAACCCAGTTCCAAACACGACCCGCGGGCGAACGGGCCGCCCCGGTCGAGCGCGTCCTGCAAGGGATCGGGCCGACCGATGGCCTCTCGCTCGTGCCAGGTCGGCGCCAAACTGTCGAACAGATCGGCCACTTTGGTACGGCGTTTGGCCGTCCATCCGGTGGGCTCGAACGCGATCTGGCGGGTTACCGCACGCATGGGGTGATCTGGTCCGGCAATTTCCGGCCGGCCGGGCTCGGCGGGAATGACCCGATCGAGATACGTGAGCACCGGGTCACTCTAGGTAGCCTCGAATCCATGGCCGACCTCCAAGCCCAGATCGAAGACCTGTGGGAGCAGCGCGCATCGTTGACGGCCGGCGACGGCGACGCGCTGGCCGTCGTCCGGGAAGCCATCGACCTGCTCGACCAGGGCCAGGCTCGGGTCGCCGAAGTCGCCGCCGACGGCAGCGTCGTGGTGCACCAGTGGCTGAAGCAGGCAATCCTGCTGCTGTTCAAGTTGTCGGCCATGGAGACCATCGAGGTGGGCCCGTTCGAGTACGCCGACAAGCTTCCGTTGAAGCGGGGCTACCAGGCCGCCGGCGTCCGGGTGGTCCCGGGTGCATCCGCCCGCTGGGGCTCGTTCCTCGAGCCCGGCGTGATCATGATGCCGAGCTACGTGAACATCGGCGCCCGGGTGGGCGCCAACTCCATGGTGGACACGTGGGCCACCGTGGGATCGTGTGCCCAGATCGGAAGCAACGTGCACCTCTCGGGTGGCGTGGGGATCGGTGGTGTGCTCGAGCCGCCCCAAGCCGCACCGGTGATCATCGAGGACGACGCCATGATCGGCAGTCGCTGCATGGTCGTGGAGGGAGCGCGCGTTGGCCAGGGTGCGTTCCTCGGCGCCGGCGCCATCCTGGCCGGCTCGATCCCCGTCATCGACGCCGAGACGGGCGAGGAGCTGAGTCGGGGCGTGGTGCCGCCGTGGTGCGTGGCCGTGCAGGCGAGCCGGCCCCGGACGTTCCCGGGCGGCGAGTTCGGCTTGCCGTGCTTGCTCGTCATCAAGCGGTTGGAGGAGGGCCAACGCCACGACAAGGCCGGGCTCAACGACATCCTGCGCAGCCATGGGGTGACGATGTGATGGTGGCCCACCCGTGAGGTCGTCGCCCGTCGATCTCTTGGCCCTCACGGCCGAGCTCGTCGACGTTCCGTCGGTCAGCCATCACGAGGGGGTGCTGGCCGATCGGGTGGAGGCCATGTTGAGGGAGATGCCGTGGCTCACGGTGGAGCGGGTGGGCACCAACGTCGTCGCCCGCACGAACCTGGGCCGCCCGCAGCGCGTCGTGCTGGCCGGCCATCTGGACACCGTCCCTGCCAACGGCAACGAGCAGGCCCGCATCGAGGGCGACACGTTGTGGGGCTTGGGCTCCGCCGACATGAAGGCCGGCTGTGCCGTGTTCCTCGCCCTGGCCGGCGCTGTCCGCGAGCCGGTGATCGACGTGACCTATGTGTTCTACGAATGCGAAGAGGTCGACCGCGTCCACAACGGCCTCTCCAAGATCGCGGATGCCCGTCCCGATCTGCTCGCCGCTGACGTCGCCATCCTGGGCGAGCCCACCGGCGCGGCGGTGGAGGCGGGGTGCCAGGGCGTGCTGCGCGTCAACGTGGCCCTGGCCGGCGAGCGGGCACACACCGCCCGCCCATGGCAAGGGCGCAACGCCATCCACCGCTTGGGCGCGGTCCTCGCACGGGTCGCGGGCTTCGAGGAGCGCCGGCCGGTACTCGAAGGCTGCGAGTTCCACGAGGTGCTCCAGGCGGTGGGCGTCGAGGGCGGCGTGGCCGGCAATGTCGTCCCCGACCGGGCCGTCGTCCAGCTCAACCATCGGTTCGCCCCCGACCGGTCAGCCGACGACGCCCTCCAGTCGGTGCGCGACGTCCTGGGTGACACCGTGGACGAAGCCGGCGGCGACGTTCTCACCGTGACCGACGCCTCGCCGCCGGCACCGCCCGGGCTCGATCACCCGGTATTGGCCGCGCTCGTCCGCCGCACCGCCGCCGCGCCGCGCGCCAAGCTCGGGTGGACAGACGTCGCCCTCTTCGCCGAGCGCGGCGTACCCGCCACCAACTTCGGCCCCGGCGACCCGAGCGTGGCGCACACCGCTGGCGAGCACGTCGTCCGGGCCGAGATCGAGTCGGTCTACGACACGCTCTTCGGCATCCTCACCGAGCCCGCATAGGCGCTCCTGCCCGCGGACCACCGGCGCTCGCCAGCCCGACCGCGGCGAGGCTCACGAGAACGAGAGCGGCGAGGGCCACGCCCGCGCCGAGCCAAGGTCGTTGGCCCGGTGCTGGCCCGGCTCGGGGGTGCGTCGAGGCCGGTCCGCCAGCCGCATCGGGCGTGAGGACCAGCGGTGTCGCCTGGGAGGGAGGCGCGGTGACGGACCCCGCCGCGCCGTCGCCACCGGTACCGGTGGCGTTCGACGCGGGTGCGGACGCCCGCCCGCCCGCTCGCCCGCTCGGGTTGGCAGCACCGGTCGGCGCCGTCCGAGCGGCCGGGGCGCCGGTGGTGTTCGGCGTTGCGCTGGTCGGGGAGCCCTTGGCTCCTGCCTGTGGGCCCAGCCCTCGCACGGCGGCGGCGACGTCCAGGCGTCCGTGCCCGAAGGTGGAGTCGTTGCCTGGCGGCCCGAGGTCCTTGGCAGTGGAGAGCAAGCGGTCCACGGTCTGCTGTGGAGTCAAACCCAATGAGCGAAGGAGGGCGGCCGCCCCGGCCACGTGTGGTGCCGCCATGGAGGTGCCCGCCGCGTACGCGTAGTAGTTGTCGGCCGTCGGGTGGTTGTGATCCCAGAACGTCGAGAAGACGTCGTTCTCGGGTTGGCCCTGGACGCCAGCCCCGCCGGGCGCGGCCATGCCCCATTGGGCCTGGCCCACGTCGCTCGAGTACGAGGGCTGCGCGTCGTCCTTGGTCACCGCGCTCACGACGATCGCCTTCTGGAGGCTGAAGCCCGAGGACTTCACGAAGGCGTTCCCGCCATTCCCGGCGGCGATGACGCAGAGCGAGCCGTGATTCCACGCATAGGACACGGCGAGCGAGAAGGTCGCTCCGAGGTTGATCCCGGAAAGGTCGCTCCCGAGCGACAGGTTGATCACCTGGGCACCCTGGTCGGCCGCCCACCTGATGCCGGCCGCCACGTCTGCTTCCGAGCCCGTGCCATCGGCGCCGAGGACCTTGACCGGCATGATCTTGGCGTCCGGCGCCACCGAAACCACGCCGCGGCCATTGTTGGTGGCCGCCGCGGCGATGCCGGCCACGTGGGTGCCATGGCCGTTGTCGTCCTGCGGGGGCTGGCCCGGCGAGACGATGTTCGTGCCCGGTACCAGCTTGGTGGCCAGATCCTCGTGGCTGAGATCGACGCCCGTGTCGACCACCGCGATGGTGACGCCCGCGCCGGTTGCTCCCGACCATGCGTCGGGTGCGCCGACCAACCGCATGCCCCATTGCCGGTCGAACCCGGGGTCGTTGACGGCGCGCGCTGGCCCCGCCCAGCCGAACCAGACCACGAGCGCCACACCCAGCGTGGCGATGCGACGCATCCGCACGCCACCATTGTCGCCGGTGGCCCCGCTGATCGGGGCGCGACGCTTACAGCCGGCGCAAGACGGTGACGACCTTGCCGAACACCGTGACGTCGGCCGGGTCGAACTCCATGGGAGCGAGGCGAGGGTTGGCAGGAAGCAGGACAACCTTGTTTCCCTTCCGGGAGAACGTCTTCACGGTGGCTTCCTCGCCGGGGATCCCGGCCACCACGATCTCGCCCTTGCGGGCGTCGGAGGTCTGGCGGGCCACGACGTAGTCGCCGTCGAGGATGCCCACCTCGATCATCGAATCACCACGGACCCGGAGCATGAACAACTGTCCCTCGCCCGTGAAGTCGGCCGGCAGCGGCAGCAACTCCTCCACGTTCTCGTGCGCGAGCACGTCGGTACCGGCGGCCACGTCGCCCACGAGGGGAACGTGGCGGACCGGCCGGCGTTCGGCCGTGGCTCCGGACGACGGGTCCCACCGGACCTCGATGGCGCGGGGCTTGGTGGGGTCACGCCGGAGGTAGCCCTGGCGCTGGAGCGTGGCCAGGTGGGCGTGCACGGTGGACGAGGAGGTGAGCCCGACGGCCTCCCCGATCTCGCGCACGGAAGGCGGGTAGCCCCGCTCCCGTTGCTGGCGCGCGATGAACTCGAGGATCTCCCGGCGCTTTCCGGTCAGCCCGGCTCCCGTCGGCTCCGGCTTCGCATGCGCTGCTGCCCGCTCTGCCTCAGGCACTCGCCCGCTCCTCCCCGTGTGGGTTGTCAATGTGCCCGTGCCCGTGTCGACACAGGGTCCACGCAGGCCGAACACTCGTTCGAGAGGACCGTAGCACCTGGGTGTGACAGTGGCAAACATCTGTTCGATTTCTGCTTGACGGGGAACAGGCGTTCGTGGTGTTGTGGTGGCCGAACATCCGTTCGCACTCGGTGTGAACACCGGTCTCCGGGATCGATGTCACACCCCATCTGTAGAACACCTCGTGGACGGTTGATCGAGGAGAGAACATGGTCGCAATCGCACATACAGGCAGCGAGGCACAGGTCCGAGCGTCGGCCCGGTGGCACCTCGAGCAGTGGGAGCTCGAACAGCAGGCGTTCGCGGCGCGAGGAGCGGACCGGCGGCGCCGGGCCGTCCGGTCGCTCGACCGCAAGGGTCACGAGGAGTGGCAGCGAAGCCGTCGGGCCGCGCGCCGAGCGGTCATCGTGCGCCGCCGCCGTATCGCCGTGGTCCTCCTCATCATCGGGCTGCTGTCCATCGGCGTGGTCCTCGGTCGGCTCAGTCGCGTCGCCCATGCGGGCGCGCCGGCCCCGGCCGCTGGGCAGCCCGTACCGATCGCCCGTGCCGTGTACGTGGTGCAGCCGGGCGACACCCTTTGGCGCATCGCACGCAGCCTGCAGCCCGAGGGCGACGTCCGGCCACTGGTCGATCGCCTGTCGCACGAGCTCCACGGAGCTCCGCTTCGTCCAGGAGCGCGCCTTGTCCTGCCCGATGGCATGGCGACCGGCGGCTAGCGTCACATGCGTGCGTTGCCCGTCCTGCTCGGGCCTCGAAGACAAGGTGATCGATTCGCGGACAGCGGAGGACGGCGCCGCGATACGGCGCCGTCGTGAGTGCCTCGCGTGCGGGCGCCGGTATACGACCTTCGAACGGGTCGAGGAGACGCCGCTCATCGTGGTGAAGCGGTCGGGTGAGCGTGAGCCATTCGACCGCCGCAAGATCGTGGCCGGGTTGCGAGCGGCCACCAAGAACCGGCCAGTGGTCACGGAACAGCTCGAGGCGCTCGCTGCTGAGGTGGAAGAGACGGTGCGGCTCGAGGGTCCTGAGTTGAGTACGCAGCGCCTCGGGCTCGCCGTGCTGGAGCGACTGCGGGCACTCGACGACGTGGCCTACGTCCGGTTCGCCAGTGTGTACAAGGGATTCGCCGACGTCGGGGACTTCGCCCGGGAGGTCGGCCTGTTGACCAAGTCGACCGAGCCCAAGCAGCGGCCCTAACCCCGCCTGGACCGAGCGGTCGCACGTCGCGGGATCGTCCGCCCTCTCGTCAACGTCTGTACGCAGGCGCTGACCTTGTCCGGTGGTTTGCGTCAGAGGGGAGGTGCTGTGGCGTCGTCTGCGCGCGTTCGTGGCGTGGCCCTCAGCCGATGCCTGCCGGCACGGGCAATCCACCCGCTGCGATCGGCGGCATCTGCGGCCGCTGGATTCGGGGGGCGTTCGTGGGGAACACCGGGTGCGCGGTCGGGTCGATCAGGCAGGCGTGACGACCTGGACGTCCACGTTCGACACGCCCACGCCCAGCGCCCTTGCTGCCGCGGCGCTGAGGTCGAGAACCCGGCCGTCGACGTAGGGGCCACGGTCGTTCACCAGCAGCAGGACGGACACGCCGTTGCGGCTCACGACGATCATGGTGCCGAGCGGGAGCGTGCGCGACGCCGCCGTCCAACCGTCCTCGTCGAAGATCGCGCCGCTGGCCGTCGGCCGGCCGTTGAACTCGCCGCCATACCACGACGCCATGCCCGAAGACGTCTCACCACTGGGGCGCAGGCTGGCCGGCAGCGGTCCGGCGGGGAGCACACCGAAGGGATAGCGCGCCATGAGCGCGTGTTGGGCCTGGGTCGCCTGCCGGTGCCGGGGGAGGAGGCCGTCCATGTTCTCGCCCCCCGCCCGTGCCCGGCCCAGGGCATCTGCCGTGGCTGCCGCGCTGGTTGCCAACGCCCGCCGGCGGGCGTCGTCGGCGGCCTGGCGCTCGGCCGCCGCCGTAGCGGCCAGGAGCTGAGCGTCCTCGGCCGCGACCTGCGCGTCCAGCTGGGCCCGGGCCCGGTCCAGTTCGGCCGCGGTACTCCGGAGCGCAGCGCGGGCCTGTTCGGCGTCAGTGCGACGGGTGGCCAGCTTGGCGGCGGCGTCGTGGAACTGGGACAGCAGCTCTCGTTCCTTCCGAGCGGCGACCTCGAGGTACGCCGCGGGTGTCGACATGTCACCAGGGGTGTTCAGCCCTCGGATGTAGGCGGCGACGGCTCGGGCCCGTATGCGCGCCTTGGCCTTGGCCACCTGGCCGTCCACCTCGTTCTGCCGCAGTTCGGCGGCCACCACGTCGGCCTGGGTGCCATCCATCTGGTCCGTGAGCGCGGCGATGCGAGCGAGCAGGTCCGAACGGCGAGCACGGGCATCGGACGCGTCCCCACCCGCCGGAGCTGTCGGTGACGGGGCGTACCCGCTCGACGAGGCGGCTCCCGCCGGCAAGGCGCGAGCGATGCTGGCTCCAGGGAGGAGCACGGCCGCGGCTGCCAGGGCGGCGAGCACTCGTCGCATCGCTAGTGTTCCTCGGCACCCTGGTGTACCGCTTGAGCGGTTTCGACCGAAGAGGAGTGGCCAATGAAGGTCGGCGTGCTGACCGGCGGCGGGGATTGCCCTGGCCTCAATGCAGTGATCCGGGCCGTGGTTCGGAAGGGCGAACGGCACTTTGGCGACACGTTCGTCGGCTTCGCCGATGGGTGGAAGGGGGTCGTCGAGAACATCACGCTGGAGCTGAACGTGGAGCGCTGCCGGGGGATCCTGCCCCGGGGAGGCACGATCCTGGGCTCCTCGCGGACCAACCCGTACAAGCTCCCGGACGGGCCCCAGCGGGTCCATCAGACGCTGGAGGCGAATGGGGTGGACGCCCTCATCGCAATCGGGGGCGAGGACACGCTGGGCGTGGCCAACAAGTTGTTCCAGGAGGGCGTCAAGGTGGTCGGCGTTCCCAAGACGATCGACAACGACCTGTCGGCGACCGAGCTGACGTTCGGGTTCAACACGGCGGTCCAGGTCTGCGTCGACGCCATCGACCGCCTGCACACGACGGCCGAGTCGCACGACCGGGTGATGGTGTGCGAGGTGATGGGCCGGCACGCGGGGTGGATCGCGCTCTACGCGGGGATCGGCGGGGGGGCGGCACAGATCCTGATCCCCGAGGAGGAGTTCGACATCAACGAGGTGGCGGAGAACATCAAGCGACGCCACGAGAAGGGCCGTTACGCGACGATCGTCGTGGTGGCGGAGGGCGCCCGTCCCAAGGAGGGGACGATGGCGGTGGCATCCGGCGAGGTGGACGCCTTTGGCCACGCTCGCCTTGGCGGGATCGGCAATCAGGTTGCCGAGCAGTTGGAGAAGCTGACGGGCTTCGAGACGAGGGTCACCATCCTGGGCCACGTGCAACGGGGCGGGACGCCGACCGCGTTCGACCGGGTGTTGGCGACCCGCTTTGGGATCGCGGCGATCGAGACGGCGCACGACCAGGACTTCGGGAAGATGGTGGCGCTGCGAGCGGGCGAGATCGTTCGAGTCCCGCTCGAGGAAGCGGTGGCGGAGCTCAAGTTGGTCGACCCCGAGCTGTTCGAGCACGTCGCCGTCCCGTTCTTCGGGTAGCGGCCGGCACTGTTGCGTCCCCGCATGACCGACCGACACCCGCCGAGCCCGATGACGGCGTCGCGGGTGTGGCGGATCCGTGCCGAGGAGAGCGAGCGCGACCAGGCGCGGGTGGCGGGGGCATTGCGACGAGCCGGCCTGCATCGAGGCGACCGGCTCGCCCTGGTCCTGCCCAACTCACCCGGCCTGCTCGCAGCGATCCTGGGATCGCTCCGGATCGGCGTGATCCCCGTGCTCCTGCACGCCGGCCTCCTGGCCCACGAGCGCCGCGTCCTGCTCGACGACGCCCAACCGCAACTGGTGGTGGACGACGAGGCGGCGTTGGCCGGCTTGCTGTCCGGTCCGTCCAGCCCGCTCGCCCCCGTACCGCTCGCGCGCCCCATGCACTACACCTCGGGAACGTCCGGACGTCCGAAGGGCGTGTGGTCGGGCGTCCTCGATCCGAACGACGCGCAGCGCCTCTTCGAGGACGAAGCCGCCGTCTGGCGGTTCGATGCCTCAGACGCCTTGTTGATCTGCTCACCGCTGTATCACTCCGCCGCCGTGCGCTTCAGCGCCAGCACGCTGCTGACGGGCGGCGAGGTCATCTTGTTGGAACGGTTCGACGCAACGACGGCCGCACACGCCATCGAGCAGGAGCAGGTGCGGACCGCGTTCATGGTGCCCGCCCACCTGCAGCGGCTGTTCGCCTTGCCCCGGCTCCCCGATCTGTCGTCGTTCCGGTTGCTGGCCCACGCGGGGGCGCCCTGCCCCGAGCCCCTCAAGCGCGCCGCCCTGGCCGCCTTCCCGCCCGGAGCCGTGTGGGAGTTCTACGGCTCGACCGAAGGCCAGTTCACCGTGTGCTCGCCCGACGAGTGGCTCGCCCACCCCGGGACGGTCGGCCGCGCCCGGCCCGGCCGCCGCCTCGAGGTCGACGCTGACGACCAGATCTGGTGCCACGTGCCTCCATACGCGCGCTTCGAGTACTGGCGAGACCATGCCAAGACCGCGGCGGCGTGGCGGGGCGATGCGTTCACCGTCGGCGACATCGGTCGCTTGACCGAGGACGGCTACCTCTTCCTCGACGGTCGGCGTGACGACCTGATCATCAGCGGCGGCGTCAACGTCTACCCGGCCGAGGTCGAAGGCGTCCTGAGTGGCCTTCCTGGCGTGGAGGAGGTCGCGGTCTTCGGCGCGCCCGACGAACGATGGGGCCAGCGCGTCTGCGCGGCAGTCGTGGGCGCTGCTGACCCGAGTGCCGTCCTGGCGCACGCCCGGGAACGACTGGCCGCCTACAAGTGTCCGAAGAACGTGTACGTCGTGGAGGACCTGCCTCGCACGGTCACCGGCAAGGTGCGGCGCTCAGCGGTGGCGGCCGCTCTCGGGCTCGCCTGACCCGGCCCCGGGCTCGTGCCGGCGAGTGGCCCCGGGCCGGGTCGGTCGATCATGCTGGGCCGGCCGACGAACGCGAGGGGACGCCATGACGGACCAGGGCAGCGCCACCACCAAGGCCAAGGCCACCGCTCGGGTGGAGGCCAAGGCCGACCGGACCGTCCTCACCACCGGAGCCAACAGTGGCATCGGGTTGGCCACGGTGCTCGAACTCGCTCGCCGCGGCTACCACTCCGTGGGGTCGGTGCGCTCGGAGGCCAAAGCCGACGTCGTCGCCAAGGCGGCAGCCGAGGCCGGCGTGCGGGTGGACACGATCCTGCTCGATGTGGCCGACGCCGAGCAGTGCCACCGCGCCATTTCGGGCATGCGGCTGTACGGGCTGGTGAACAACGCCGGGTACGGCCAGGTCGGCGCCATCGAGGACGTCGACGACGCCGAGGCCCATCATCTGTTCGAGACGATGGTGTTCGGACCCATGCGACTGGCCCGTCTGGCCCTCCCGTCCATGCGGGAGCGGGGCGGTGGGCGGATCGTCAACGTATCCTCGATCGCCGGCCGGACCACCGTGCCGTTCGCCGGCTGGTACCAAGCAGCCAAGCACGCCCTGGAAGCCCTCTCGGACGCCATGCGGATCGAACTGGCCGGCTCGGGTGTCAAGGTCGTGGTGGTCGAACCGGGTGGATTCAAGACCGGCATCTGGGACGAGTTCGAGCGCGACATCGCCCGGCACGAGGCCGAGGGATCCCGCTACGCGCCTGCCTATCGCCGCTCGCTCCGGGGCCAGCGGTTGCTCGAACCCATCATGGGCAACCCGAAGCACGTGGCGAAGACGATCGTGTCGGCCATCGAGTCGCGCGCGCCGCGGGCGCGCTACCTGGTCGGGCTTGATGCGCAGGTGCTGAACCTGGCCGAGTCCATGACGCCGACCGCCATCAAGGACCGGGTCATCCGCCTCGGTCTCGGTATCTAGCTCGTTGGGGCAGCACGGGTGCCCGGGTCAGGTCCGGCACGGTCCTCGGCCGCAGACTGCTCGGCGATGTCGAGCAGTCTGCACAGCGGCTCGAACAGCTGGGGGACGGCGGCCAAGACCGTGCCGTCCGGACGCCGTTCCACGAGGGCCCCGGCCTCGGACGCCACCACCGCCCCGGCCGCCAGGTCCCAAGGCTGCAGGCCTCGTTCGTAGAAGGCGTCCAGCCGTCCCGCTGCCACCCAGCACAGATCGAGGGCGGCGGCACCGGCGCGTCGGATGTCACGCACGGCCGGGAGCACCTGCCGGAGGACGGCGCTCTGCCGGGCGCGAGACGCAGCGTCGTAGCTGAAGCCGGTGCCCACCAGGGCGGTGGCGAGGTCGCCGGCCCCGGCACCAACGACTGACAGAGGCACGCCGTTCAGCCGGGCGCCGTCACCGAGCGACGCCGCGAATGTCTCACCATGGACGGGGTCGTGTACGGCACCGGCGACGCCGCGCCCGTCCACCTCGGCGGCGATGGACACGGCGAACGCAGGGAAGCCGTACAAGTAGTTGGTGGTGCCGTCCAGCGGGTCGACCACCCACCGCACGCCGCTCCGGGACTCGACTGCCGCACCTTCTTCGCCCAAGAGTCCGTCATCAGGGCGCCGCTCGCGCAAGGCGGCAGCGATGAACGCCTCGCTGGCGCGGTCCATCTCGGTGACCATGTCGGTCCGTGTGGTCTTGGTCTCCACCAAGGTCCGCACCCGAGCCAGGCCCTCGAGCAGGATGCGGCCGGCCGCCTCCGCCACCTCGACGGCGAGGGTGGCCAGTTCCTCGGGCTCGGGAATCGATGTCACACCCCAGGTCTAGCCTGACCCCATGACCTCGCTGGTCGACCTCCGATCCGACACGGTGACCCGTCCCACGGCCGCCATGCGCCGCGCCATGGCCGACGCCGAGGTGGGCGACGACGTGTACGGCGAGGACCCGACGGTCAATGCCCTGCAGGACGCCTTCGCCGAACGGGTGGGAATGGAGGCGGCGCTCTACGTCCCGTCGGGCACCATGGGCAACCAGCTCGCCCTGCGGCTCCTCGCGCCCGCCGGCACCGCGGTCATCAGCGGGCGGCGCCAGCACATCGTCGTCTACGAGAACGGCGCGGGTGGGCGCAACGCCGGCATCCAGTTCCACGCCGTCGACGATGGCGACGGCACCATCTCGCCGGACGACATCGCCTGGGCCATGGCCGCCACCCAGCACCACTACCCGCGGCCCAGCCTCGTGTGTGTCGAGAACACCCACATGCCGGCCAACGGGGCACCCTGGCCGCTGGAATCGCTCAAGGCCGTGCGGGCGGCCGCCGGCGACCTACCCGTGCACATGGACGGCGCCCGGCTGTTCTCGGCCGAGGTCGCCACCGGTACGCCGGCGCGGGACTACTGCGCCGAGGTCACCACCGTCATGTGCTGCCTGTCCAAGGGCCTGTGCGCGCCGGTGGGGTCGATGTTGGCCGGCCCGGCCGATGTGATCGGCGCGGCCCGGTCGGAACGCCAACGCCTGGGTGGCGGCATGCGCCAGGCGGGCATCCTGGCGGCCGCCGGGCTCGTCGCCCTCCACACCATGGTGGAGCGGTTGGCTGACGACCATGCTCGCGCCGCTCGCCTGGCCGCCACTGTTGCCGAACGCTGGCCCGAGGCCGGGCTCGATCCATCCGGGGTGCGGACGAACATCGTGACCTGGTCCCACCCCGAGCCCGAGGCGGTCCTCGCCCATCTCGCCGACCACGGCGTGCTGGCGGGCACCATCGCCCCTGGCGTCATTCGCCTGGTCACCCATCACGATGTCGACGACGACGGGGTGGACCGGGCGTGTCGTGGCATCGCATCGGTTCCCTAATCCGCCGCGTCATCGGGCGCGTACGCGCACGTGGGTGCGCTCCGGCCGCGGAGCGTGAACGCACCGACCTCGTGCCACTGGCGTGCCACGGCGCCGGCTGCCTGCACCACCGCCTGGCTGGCCAGCACCCGCTCCGGGCGGTCCTTGGCCAGTTCGGTGAGCCGGGCCGCTTCGTTCACGGGGTCGCCCACCACCGTGTATTCGTAGCGCTCCTCGGCGCCCACGTTGCCCGCCACCACCGTCCCCGACGACACACCGATGCCGGCGTCCAGGGCCGGGTGCGCAGCCGACAACCGGTGCAGCTCGTCGCGCATGGCCCGGGCCGCTTGCAGGGCGCGGGCGGCGTGGTCGGGCTGGTCGGCGGGAGCGCCGAACACGCACAGGGCGCCGTCACCTTCGAACTTGTTGACCCAGCCGCCCTCCGCGGCCACGGTTCGCACCACCGCGTCGAACAGGGCGTTGAGGGTGGCGACCACCTCGTCCGCGGGGCGAGTAGCCGCCAGGTTGGTGGAGCCGATCAGGTCGACGAACAGGGCCGACGCCTGCCGCACCTCGCCGCCCAGCCCGGCTTGGCGCTCGAGCGCCTGGCGCGCCACCTCGTCGCCCACGTGCCGCCCGAAGAGGTCACGCAGCTGCTGCCGCTCGCGCAGCCCCGCCACCATGCGGTTGAACCCGGCCTGGAGGAGGCCGACCTCGCCGCCGTCGTCCACGGTGACGTCCACGTCCAGGCGCCCCCGCTCCACCGCGCCCACGGCGGCGCGCATGTCCTCCAACGGGTCGGCCACGGACCGAGCGGCCACGAACATGCAGAGCCAGCCGCCCAGGAGCCCGACCACGGCGAGGAACGCCACTGGCAGGCGCAGATCGCCGCCCACGGTGTGACCGTCTCCCACGCTGTGTCCCACCACGGCCAGAACGACGGCCAGGAACGGCACGCCGGAACCGAGGGCCCACGACAGCATCAAGCGGGGCCGGAGCCCCAGCACTCGTTGGCGCCGGGGCGCGGTGCCGGCCAGGGCGGCGGCGAACACGGGCCGCATCGAACGCTCGACGAGCAGGAAGGCCAGCGTGCAGGTGGTCAGCCCGGCCAGCAGGATGCCGAACACCACGCGCAGCACCACCAGCGCGGGCGCGCCGAACACGATGTTGAGCGTGGCGAAGACGACCGCCGCCCCCAGCCAGAAGCCGAATGCGAAGCGGGCCGATCGCCAGGGCTCCCGAAGCACGGCGGCCTGCTCGGCCGGCGTCGGCCGCGTGCCGTCGACCAGCCAGCGGTACGACTGTTTCACCACGCGCTTGGTCGTCACGGCGCCCACCGCGAACGAAAAGCCCAGGTAGGCGAGGAAGCCGATGAGGCTGATGGCCTGATCCCGGCCCGCCTGGTGAAACGGCAACGGCGCCGGGAAGATGCGGTCGAGGAACACGAACACCAGCACCGCGCCCACGAGGTTGGCGGCCGCCAGGCGGGCCACGGTGACGCAGAACACGCGCAACGGCTGGAGCTCGGCGTCGTCGCTCGCGGCCACGATGACGACCGTACCCGGCGCGTCCTGGTGACCGACAAGCCACTGGCTACGCTCCGGCCATGCCCGAGCTCGTCGACGCCGTGCCGGCGAGTGCCCTGGCCGTCTACGCCCACCCCGACGACCCCGAAGTGTCCTGCGGCGGCACGCTGGCCCGGTGGGCGGCCGCCGGTGCCGAGGTGCACGTGGTCGTGTGCGCCGCGGGGGACAAGGGCTCGGCCGACCCGGCCACCGATCCCGCCAAGCTGGCCGAACGCCGGGCGGGCGAGGCCGCCGCCGCGGCCGCCGCCTTGGGCCTGGCCGGGCACCATCTGCTGGGCCGGCCGGACGGCGAGGTCGAGAACGACCGCGCCCTCCGTGCCGAGCTCGTGCGGCTCGTGCGTTCGCTCCAGCCCGAGGTCGTGCTGTGCCCCGACCCGACGGCGGCCTTCTTCGGCCAGCGGTACTTCAACCACCGTGACCACCGGGAGGTGGGGTGGGCCGCACTCGACGCGGTGGCCCCGGCCGCGGCGAACCCGCACTACTTCCCGGACGCAGGCCCGGCCCACCAGGTCAGCGCCGCCTATTTGAGCGGCACCTTGGAAGCCGACGTCTGGGTCGACATAACCGGCACCATCGATGCCAAGGCCGAGGCCCTGCTGCGCCACGAGAGCCAGCTGGGTGAGGCCGGGGAGTGGATGCGCCAGGTCGTGCGCCAGCGCGCCGAGGAGGCAGGCCGGGCCGCGGGCGTGCGATACGCCGAGGCGTTCCGCTTGTTGCGGCTCGCGGGCTGAGGCCGCGGGCTGAGACTGGCGCGCGCCTACGCGGGGCGGGCGCCGTCGGAACCGTTCCCGGCGGCCCGGAGCTCCTCTTCTTTGATGCGCCGCCACTCGCCCATGGCTCGCAACGTGAGCACCGACACGATGGCGACGCCACCGGCGCCGAAGACGGCGCCGACCAGGCCGCCGATGCCCGATGGCGTGGCGCATGATCCGTGGCACTGGAGCTTCACGAACGAGTAGCCGATGAGACCGCCGGCGATGCCGGCGGCGAGGATGGCGACGAAGGCGAGGATGCGCGCCCGGACGGACGGCAGGGCGGAGAGCGAGCGGTCCCGCGGGCTCATCCGGCCGATCCCTCGGGCTTGGCCAGGTCGCAGACGGTGCCGCCGGTGACTCGCACCAGGTCGTCGGGGCTGATGGCGAAGTTGACGTGGGGCGTGCCCGCCGCGGCCCACAGCTCGTCGTACGCGAGCAGGTCCCGGTCGACGAACACCAGGAGCGGTGTGGCCAGGCCGATGGGCGGCACACCCCCGATGGGAAAGCTGGTTGCGTCCCGCACGACCTGGGCGTCGACCCGGGAGGCCGTGTCGCCCCCGGCGGCCAGGGCCAGGCGCTTCTCGTCCAGCTGGTTCGATCCGCTCACCAGCGCGAGGACCACCTGCCCGTCCACGGCGAAGAGCAGGGATTTCACGATCTGGCCCAGGGCCACACCGATGGCGGCGGCCGCGTCAGCGGCCGTGCGGGTGCCCTCGGGGAACTCCCGGGGCTCGATTGGCAGCCCGGCCGCGTGGGCAGCCTCGACCACTCGTCTCACGTTCTTGTGCACGGCGAGCAACAATCGCGCAATGCGGGAGTGGTTGGTGGCAAGCGGGATCGTCGAGGGGCCGGGCACCCTGTTGCTGGTCGAGAACCGCAGGAGGGACGGCCGTACGGACTGGTCGCCCCCGGGCGGCGTGATCGACGTGGCCGAGGGCGAAACCGTACGGGACGGCCTCACCCGTGAGGTGCACGAGGAGACGGGCATCATCGTCACCGACTGGGAGGGGCCCATGTGGTCGGTGGAGGCGGCTGCCGACGAGGCCGGGTGGCTCCTGCGGGTCGAGGTGTACCGGGCGGCCGCCTACGAGGGCGAGCTGCTCGTCGACGATCCCGACGGCATCGTGATCAACGCCGGCTTCTTCCCGGTGGGCGACTGTCGGGCCCAGCTGGCGTCGACCTGGCTGCCGACCCACGAACCGCTCGTCGCCTGGCTGGTCGAGCGGTGGACGGACGAGCGCTCGTTCAAGTACCGCATCGAAGGGGCGACGCGGGAGGCGTTCAACGTCATCCGGCTCTGAGGCCGCTCGGGGGGAGCCCACGATCCTCCACGTCGACATGGACAGCTTCTTCGCGTCGGTGGAGGTCCTGGTCGACCCGAGCCTGGCCGGCAAGCCCGTGATCGTGGGCGGGGCGGGAGATCGCGGTGTGGTGGCGTCTTGCACGTACGAGGCCCGGGCGTACGGCATCCACTCGGCCATGCCGTCGGCCCGAGCCCGGCGCCTGTGCCCCCACGCCGTGTTCGTGCACGGCCACTACGACCTGTACTCCGACTACAGCCGCGGCATTCATGCCGTGTTCGAGGCCTTCACCCCGCTGGTGGAGGGCATCTCGCTGGACGAGGCCTTCCTCGACGTGGCCGGCGCCCGCCGGCTGTTCGGGCCGGCCGAGGACATCGCCCGCCAGATCCGCAATCGCATCCACGACGAGCTGTCGCTGTCGTGCTCGGTGGGGGTGGGGCCGTCCAAGCTCATCGCCAAGTTGGCGTCCAAGGCGGCCAAACCCACCGCGTCGCTCAAGGGCCCGGTCGCCGGTCCCGGCGTGGTGGTGGTCCGGCCCGGCGAGGAGCTCGCCTTCCTGCACCCGCTCCCGGTGACGGCGCTGTGGGGCGTCGGCCCGGCCACCGAGGAGCGCCTGCGCCGGTTCGGTGTGGCCACGGTCGGCGATCTGGCCGCCATCCCCCTCGATGCCCTGGTCGGGTCCCTGGGGCAGGCCGTCGGCCACCACCTGCACAACCTGTCGTGGGGGCGGGACGAGCGACCGGTGGAACCGGTGCGGGGCGTGAAGTCGATCGGTCACGAGGAGACGTACGCCACCGACCTCGTGGACCCCGAGGAGCTGCGCCAAGAGGCTGTGCGCATGGCCGATGCGGTGGCATCGCGCCTGCGCAAAGCGGGCCTCGGGGGCCGCACCATCACGGTCAAAGTGCGCTTCCACGACTTCTCGACGATCACCCGGTCCCAGACGTTGCCCGGTGCCGTCGACACGGGTCCGGAGATCGCCCGAGTGGCGTGCGGGCTGCTGGAACAGGTCGATGCCACGCCTGGCGTGCGGCTGCTGGGCGTGAGTGCGTCGAACCTGGCGGACGGCGCCGCCCGGCAGTTGACCCTCGACGACGTGGGCGAACCGGCGTGGGGCGACGCCTCCCGGGCCATCGACGAGGTGCGCCAGCGCTTCGGCGACCAGGCCGTGGGCCCCGCTGCGCTCATGGGCGATCGGGGTCTGGAGATCAAGCGCCGGGGCGACCAGCAATGGGGCCCACGGGGGCGGCGGGATCGGTGACGACCGGTCATTGGAGCCCAGACCGGCCCCAACGCGTTGTTGGGTCTCCAATGCTGCGCGATGATGGCCCGGGAGCCGGACGGGCGTACAAGGGGTTTTGGCCGTGCCGCTGAGCGAAGAAGAACAGCGCATCCTCCACGAGATCGAGCGCAGCTTCTACGAGAGCGACCCTGCCTTCGCGCGCGGCGTCAAGGACAGCCCCAGTGTGTACCAGCACGCCGGCCGCAATCTGAAGTGGGCGACGCTGGGATTCGTGGTCGGGCTCGTGGTGCTCGTGGCTTCCTTCGCCTCGTCGCTGTTGCTCGGCCTGGTGGGCTTCGCCGTCATGCTGTTCTCCGCCCTGGTGTTCGAGCGCAACTTGCGCAAGCTGGGCCGGGCCGGGTGGCACCAGGTCACCGAGAGTGTGCGGGCCAAGGGCTTCCCCGACGTGCTGGGCGACACCCGTCGCCGCCTGCGCGAGCGCTTCCGCCGCGACCAGGAGTAGGCGTCCGGGCCGCCGGAAGGTGGCCTTGGCGGAGCGGCCGTTACTCGGCGGCCGAGGTCCCGACGACTGATGCCGGCGCCGGTGCGCCCGTCTTCCCCGTGATCTGGCGCACCCGGGGTGCCAACAGGGGTCGGGGATCGAGGTGCCACAGCACCCGCCGGACCCGTCTGGCGGTCCCGGCCACGGCCGTCTCCACCGTCCGGGCGTGGCCCGTGGCCCGGTTCACCGCCTCGGCACCCAGCCCGGCGGGCCCGTAGCTGGCCAGGGCGGCCTCGTTGGCCAGCTCCCGGAGGGCGTCCGACGCCGGGCTCGGCAGGCCGGCGATGGCCGGCGCCCGGCCCGCGTACTCGAACAGGGTTTCCGCCCCCCGGCGGGGCACGCCGGCCTGGCCCAGGGCCTCGGCCGCTTCCTCCCACGCGACCAGCACCCGCTCGGCGCCGTCGGAGGCGCGGGCCCGGCGCCGCACTCGGCGCCGGCGCAGGAGGAGGGGCACCACCACGCACCAGGCCACCGCCCCGGCGAGCAGGACGAGCAACGCCCGTACCAATCGGCTCGCATGGTGCGACACTGCGGAGGTCCCGTTGCCGGCGTCGACGTTCAGGTCCCGGGGCTTGGTGGTGGGCGTGGCGCCGGGGACCGTCGTGGTGGTGGTCGTGGGGGCGGCGGTGGTGGCCGTCTGGGGGGCCACCGGGTTGGCCTGCGACTCGGCGGCACCGGTGTAGGCCTCGGCGCCCGGGCGGCCGCGGCCGGGCGTGGGTTCGAACGCCACCCACCCGAACCCGTTCAACCACACCTCGGGCCAGGCGTGAGCGTTGAGGCCCCGCACGTGGTAGAGCCCGTCGCTCCCCAGCTCACCGGGGGTGAACCCGACAGCCACCCGGCTGGGCAGGCCGAGGGCCCGGGCCATGGCCGCGTAGGCCCCGGCGAACTGCTCGCAGTAGCCCCGACGGGTGACGAACAGGAACCGCTCGAGGGCGTTCTCGTCGTGGCCCGGCGGCACCCGGAGGTCGTACGTGAAGTTGTTCCGGAACCAGTCCTGCAGCGCCTTGGCCTTGGCGTACGGCATGCTGGCGCCGGCCGTCACCTGCTGGGCCGTGCGCACCACCCGGTTGGCGAGGGGCGGCAGCTCCAGGAAGCGGGGGTCGGGCGTGGTCGACGCCGCCCGGTTGAGGGCATCGGGCGAGAACTTGGGCACGGCCGACTGCACCTTGTAGCGGAGCCCGTCGCTGGTGGCGTTGGCGGTGATGAGGCTGCCCAGGTCGGGGTTGTAGCTCACGTCCTTGATGCCGTCGACCCGCTCGGGCCGGTAGGCGGCAGGCAGCCAGATGGAGTCGAGCGCCTCGATGGTGAACTCCTGCACCACCTTGTCCTCGGGCGCATCGGTGGGGACGTCGCCGGGCAGCTTCTGCTTCACCGTCTTGTATGTCCCATTGGAGGACCAGATGCGGCCGTCGAAGTGGTCCAGCGTGGTGAGCTGCCAGTAGTTCTTCTCGTTGGACTGGACGACGAACACCTCGACGTCGGATTGGCTCACGAGCCGGCCCCGGATGTCGACCAGTGGGCTGGTGGTGACCCGGTCCCGGTTGCCGTCGGGCCCGGCGCCCGTGCGTCGCCACGAGATGACGGCCTGGCTCCCGGCGCCGGGCAGGTTGGGCGCGGCGACGACGGCGGCGAGCACCGCCACCAGGCCGATGGCCAGGCCGCCCTGCAGGAGGGCCAGCAACCCGCCCCGTGACCGGCTGGCGAACCACGACGTGGCGTCTGCTCGCAGGGCGGCCTGGTGCACGAGCAGGAACAGGAGCACGGCGGCCACGTAGGCGCCCGTGGCCACGGCCCGGTGGGCGGGCGCACCCAGAGCGGCGGTGAAGGCGTACAGCGTGAACGATGGCAGCAGCGGCTCGAAGGTGGTGCGCAGGCGGAAGGCGGCCCAGTCGGCCAGGACCGCGTTCACACCGACGCCCGCCATGGCGGCCAGCAGGAACCCCTTCGTCACCGGCGCGGGCGCCACGACCTGTGAGAACTGGTCCCATGCCTGCGACAGCGCCTTGCCTGCCGCGTGCGCCGTGCCCAGCCACGGGATGCCGTACGCCGTGGTGTGGGGGAGCACGAACCAGGCCATGGCCAGCAGGACGGTCACCAGCGAGGCGCCCAGCGCCAGGGGGATGGGCAGGTCCCGCCGCCGGGCCCACCACGCCGACGCATGCCCGGCCACGGCCGCGGCGGCGAGGGGCAAGAAGAAGGAACCGTCGACGAACAGCCGGCCCATACCCGCGGCGGTGACGACGGTGAGGGCGGTGAGGGCCAGGGCCGAGGGGGCGAAGAGGTCGGGCGGGCGGCCGGGCGGTCCGGCCTTCGGCGCCGTCCCCGGCGTGCCCGGCGTGCCCGGGGAACCCGGCGCACCCGGCGAGCCATGAGGACCCGGAGGATGCGCCGGTGTCGAAGGAGGACCGGGCGGCCGGGTGGCGGTGGTCATCGGCGTTGCCCCGCCCTGGCGGGCGCCACTGCGGCCGACCAGGCGGCCGCGAACGGCACCTCGCGGCTCACTCGCACGACGGCCGACACCGGCGGCAGGGGCACGTCCCGCCCGGCACCGTCGAGCAGCGACCGCTCCAGCAGCACCAGCGTGACGTGACCGAAGCGGGACCGGAGGCGGGCGATGCCCTCGAGGTCGGCATGTTCGACCGCCGCCGTGGTGACGACGGCGAGCGCCCCGCCGTTGCCCGACCGTCGCAACGTGGTGAGCACGGGCGCCAGCAGGCGGCTGCGCCCGAACGCCACCTCGGCCAGGTGCTCGAGGACGGCCTCCCGGTGGGCGTGGCCCTCGGAGAAGCCGGAGTCGAAGCCCTCGCTGTCGACCAGGCGCACGAGCGACCGGCGCCGCCACGACGCCGTGAGGATGCTGGCGGCGGCGGACACGGCGACCTCGAGCGACTCCCGGGTGTGCACGTCCCGCCGGACGTCGAGCACGACGGTGGCCCGGCCCTGCCAGGGCATCTCGTCCTGGCGGATCATCAGCGTGTCCAGCTTGGCCGTGGTGGGCCAGTGGACCCGGCGCAGGTCGTCGCCCGTCTGGTACTCGCGCAGGGCGTAGAAGTCCTCGCCCGTCCACGACAGGGCGGTGGGGTGGTCGGCCCCGGCATGGGGGTCGTTGCCGTGTGAGAGGGGCAGGGCGGACACCACGTCGACCCGCGGGTACACCGTGAGCTTGGTGGGCGGGGCGGCCCGGAACGACGTGGACGCCAGCCCGAAGGGGTCGGCCAGCTGGAGGGCCAGCGGGCCCAGGTCGAACACGCCCCGGTCCTCGGTGGGCAGCCGGTAGGCGGCCCTGGCCACCTCGCCCGGCGCCAGGGGGGCGAGCAGGAAGCGGGCCCAGCGGCGGCCGCCGTCGAACGGGTCGCGGGCCGACAGCACCGGGGACCGCCGCGGGCTGCGGTTGCGCACGCTGAGGTCGACCCGGCTGGCGGACCCGCAGTACACGCGGGGCGGGTGCAGCTCCCGCACGGCGTCGAGCGAGAAGCGGGACATGCGCACGTAGACGAGGCACGCCAGCACCAGCCCGATGCCGGCGGCGGCGAGGGCGTACAGCTCCTCGATCCCGAGGAGGCGGCCGGCCACGCCGAGAACGATCGCCCCGGCCAGCATCGCCCACCCGCGACCGGAGATCATGGTTGGGCTGGACTCACTCCGCGGCCAGTGGGGACGGGCACGGCGGCCAGCACGTCGTTCAGGGCTTCGGCCGGGCTGACGCCGCCCAGCGCCGCCTCGGGCGTGAGGATCAGCCGGTGCTCGAGGACGGGGCCGGCCAACGCCTTCACGTCGTCGGGCAGGACGAAGTCACGGCCGGCGGCCGCGGCCCGGGCCCGGCTGGCCCGCTGCAGGGCGAGGGCGGCCCGGGGCGACATGCCCAGCGACAGGCTGGGGTGATCGCGGGTGGCCGTGGCCAGGTCGACGATGTAGGCCTTGACGCTCGGGGCCACGTGCACGTCCTTGACCACGGTGCTCATGGCCACCACGTCGTCGGCGGTGGACACCGGCTGCAGCCGGTCCATGGGATCGTCCGACCCATGGGCATCGAGCATCTCGATCTCGGCCAACCGGTCCGGGTACCCCATGCGGATGCGCATGAGGAACCGGTCGAGCTGGCTGTCGGGCAGCGGGTAGGTGCCCTCGTGCTCGGTGGGGTTCTGGGTCGCGATCACCATGAAAGGCGATGGGAGTTGGTACGTGGTCGCGTCCACCGTGACCTGCCGTTCTTCCATGGCTTCGAGGAGGGCCGACTGCGTCTTGGGAGAGGCCCGGTTGATCTCGTCGCCCAGCACCACGTTGGCGAACACGCCACCGGGCCGGAACTCGAACGTGCTGTTGGCCCGGTTGTAGAACGTCACGCCGGTCACGTCGGACGGCAGCAGGTCGGGCGTGAACTGGATGCGGTTCCAGTCGCAGCCGAGCGATCCTGCCAGGGCCTTGGCCAGGCTGGTCTTGCCCACGCCGGGGACGTCTTCGATGAGCAGGTGCCCTTCGGCGACCAGGCACATGAGGGCCAGACGTACGGCATCACCCTTGCCCTGGATGACTTCCTGGCAGTTCTCGACGATTGCCTCGAACGTGTCGGCGAACCTGGTCTCTCGCCGAGCCGCCGCCCGTTGTCTCGCCACGCGTCAACCCCGATCTCGGCCCGGTCCTGGCCGCCCGTGCAACCGGCAAAGGGTACTGCCGGAGCGCAGGTAACGTCCCCCGGCCATGGAGCTGGCGCTGGCAGTCGACATCGGCGGTACCAAGGTGGCCGCCGGGCTGGTGGACCGGGACGGCGTGGTGGTGCGCGCCGCCCAGGCGCCCACTGCCGCCCACGGCACGGGCGACGCCCTGTTCGAGGACGTGACCCGGTTGGTGACGGAGGTGGTGGGCGACGACCGGCCGGTCGTGTGCGGCGTGGGCTGCGGCGGCCCCATGGACCTGGGCGGCGAGCACGTGTCGCCCCTCAACATCCCGGCGTGGCGGGACTTCCCGCTCCGGGCCCGGTTGGCCGGCGTCACCGACCTGCCCGTCTTCGTCGACAACGATGCCAAGGCCCTGGCCCTCGGCGAAGGGTGGAAGGGTGCCGCGGCCGGGCGGCGCAACTACCTGGGCATGGTTGTGTCGACGGGGGTGGGCGGCGGCATCGTGCTCGACGGCCGGCTGCTCGACGGGGACACCGGCAACGCCGGCCACGTCGGCCACCTCATCGTCGAGCCCGACGGCCACGTGTGCGGGTGTGGGGCGCGCGGCTGCCTGGAGGCCGAGATCTCGGGGACGGCCATCGCCGCCATCACTGGCCGCCCGCCGGCCGACGCCGGTCCTGACGTGATCGCCCACGCCGGGCTGCTGCTGGGTCGCGGCATCGCCTCCGTGGCCAACCTGCTCGACCTCCAACTGGCGGTCGTGTCGGGCTCGGTGGCGTTGGGGTGGGGCGCGCCGTTCTTCCAGGCTGCGCAGGCGTCGGTCGACGCCTCGGCCCGCCTGGAGTTCTCGCTGGGCACCCGGGTGGTGCCGGGCGGGTTGGGCCCGGCGGGCCCGCTGGTGGGCGCGGCCGCCGTCGGGTGGCGGGCGCTCGGCGTGGCCTGACTCGCGGCCCGACCTCCGCCCTCCCGGGCGGCCCACACGTCGATGTGCTGGCGGCAGCGGCCGTCGCCTCGCAACTCGAAGAACAGCCCGACGGCGATGGCGACGGCGAACAGCACGACGGTGCCCATGGCGGCACGGTAGGCCGGCATCGACTACCGGGCGGTAACCTCGCCGTCATGGACGTTCGTTACTCCCCCGAAGCCGAGGCGTACCGGGAGAAGGTCCAGGCCTTCCTCGCCGAGCACCTCCCGCGCGACTGGAAGGGCATCGGTGCCCTGGATCGTGAGGATGCCGAGCGTTTCGCCACGGAATGGCGCAACACGCTCTACGAGAACGGGTACCTCGCCGTCTCGTGGCCCAAGGAGTACGGCGGGCAGGACCTGTCGCCGTTGGAGCAGGTGATCATCGCCGAGGAGTTCGCCAAGGCGGGCGTGCCCCAGGGCGGCCCCAACGACGTCTTCGGCATCCAGATGGTCGGCAACACCATCATCCAGTGGGGGACCGAGGAGCAGAAGCGCCACTACCTGCCCCGCATCCTCTCGGGCGAGGACACGTGGTGCCAGGGCTACTCGGAGCCCAACGCCGGATCGGACCTGGCCAACCTCGGATGTCGGGCCGAGCTCGACGGTGACGAATGGGTCATCAACGGGCAGAAGATCTGGACCTCGGCCGGCCACCTGGCCGACTGGATCTTCGTGCTCACCCGCACCGACCCCACGGCCGGCAAGCACCGGGGTATCACCTTCCTCCTCGTGCCCATGACGCAGCCGGGCGTCGAGGTGCGGCCCATCAAGATGATCTCGGGCGACTCCGAGTTCAACGAGGTCTTCTTCACCGATGCCCGCACGCCCAAGGAGAACGTCATCGGCGAGGTAAACGGCGGCTGGGCCGTGGCCATGACGCTCCTGGGCTTCGAACGGGGCGAGGCCGCGGCCGTGCTGCCCATCCGCTTCCGCACCGAACTGGATCGCCTGCTCCAGCTGGCCAAGCAGTATGGCAAGGACAGGGACCCGATCATCCGCCAGCGCCTGGCGTGGTGCTACTCGAAGGTCGAGATCATGCGGTATCTCGGCATGCGGGCGCTCACCCAGTGGCTGCAGGGCGGCCACCCGGGTCCGGACGCGTCGATCTCCAAGCTCAACTGGAGCGAGTACCACCGCAAGGTCACCGAGCTGGCCATGGACATCATGGGCCTCGACGGGCTCACGCCCAGCGGCCGCCCGCCGGCATCGGCGTTCCAGGCCGACGAGCCCGGCGCTCCCAACTCCACCGCTTCGTGGGAAGGCGTGTTCCTCAACGCCCGGGCGGGCACCATCTACGCCGGCACCAGCCAGGTGCAGCGCAACATCATCGGCGAGTTGGTGCTGGGCCTCCCCAAGGAACCCAAGGCCGACACCGGCCCCTGGAACGAAACGGTCCGCCGCTGACGTCGTTTGGCCGCGCTTCGTCCGAAATACCGAACAAAACGCGGCCAAACGGGCGGGGACTCGGGGCCGCGGCTCTGGCCGTGGCGGCCCGGCCCTGGCTGTGGCCGGTGGCCGTCGTCCAGCTGTTCGCCCTGGCCCCCCGGGGCTGGTGGCGCCGGCGCCCGTTCCTGCCCCTGCCGGACCCGGACTACCTCGCCTTCCGGCTCCAGACCATGTACGGCGATACCACTCACCAGCCCGAGCCCGGCGACGTCGTCGCCTACCTCGAATGGTGCAGGAGGTATCGCCGCCTGTCGCGGTAGCCTTTCCCTTCATGCACGTGCCACCACGGGCCCGGAACTGAGTCAATGTCTCGGGCGCTCGTCCTGAACGCCAGCTTCGAGCCGCTGTGCGTGGTCCCCAGCAGGCGGGCGTTGCTCCTGCTGCTTTGCGACAAGGCCGAGTTGATCACCGCCACCGACCGCTCCTTCCACTCCGAGCGGTCCGTCTTCCCGGAACCGTCGGTGGTGCGCCTCACCTACTTCATCAAGGTGCCCTACCAGGCCCGCGTGGCCCTCAACCGCCGGGCCGTGTTCGCCCGGGACGGGCACGTGTGCCAGTACTGCGGGTCACCGGCCGAGAACATCGACCACGTCGTGCCCCGCAGCAAGGGCGGGACCCACACCTGGGACAACGTGGTGGCCGCCTGCCGGCCCTGCAACATGCGCAAGGAGGACCTGCTGCTGCACGAGAGCGGGATGAAGCTGCGGCGCCCACCCTCCGTGCCCCGCGAGCGCATCTGGATCCTCGTGGCCAGCGGGTCGGTGCGGCCCGACTGGGAGCCGTACCTCCAGCTGTCCGCTTGAACGCCCTGCCCGCGGGTGGGTGGCGGCTCGTCCGTGAGCGCGGTGCGGCGTCGGTGCTGCACGCGCCCCGGGAGACTGCCGTACGAACGGTGACCGAATGTACGGTCGACGCACCCGCGCTGGTGCTGGGCAGCACCCAACCGTGGACCGATGCCCGGGCCGGATCGGGCCTCGACGTCGTCCGCCGCCACAGCGGCGGGGGAGCGGTGCTGGTGGAGCCGGGCGGGGTGGCGTGGGTCGACGTGTTCCTGCCCGCCGGCGACCCGCTCTGGTCCGACGACGTGGGCCAGGCCTTCTGGTGGTTGGGCGACGCCTGGGCGGCGGCGCTGGCGTCGCTGGGCATGGACGGGCTGTCCGTCCACCGGGGCGGGCTCATCAGCACCCGGTGGTCGCGCATGGTGTGCTTCGCCGGCCTGGGGGCGGGCGAGGTGACCGACGGTGCCGGGGCCAAGTTGGTGGGCATGGCCCAGCGCCGCACGCGCGCCGGGGCGCTGTTCCAGTGCGCGGTGCCGTTGCGGTGGGACGTGGAGCGGCTGGTCGCCGCCCTCGACATCCCGGCCTCCGCGGCCCGGGACCTGGTGCACGTGGCCCAGCCCCTCCCCGAGGGCGTGGGCGCGGGTGATGTCACCATGGCCCTCCTTGCCCATTTCCCTGACCACTCTTGACGGGGGTGTTCCGGCTCGTACCGTTTGCCTTGGGCGGGCTCCGTCGAAAGGGGACGTCGCATGAACGAACGTCGTTGGGAGCGGATTGGCGCCGAGGCCGGCATCGTGTTCGTGGTCCTGGGTGTGATCGCCCAGTTCCTCCCGGGCAAGCCGCCTGCGCAGAACGCCAGCGGGCAGACGCTGATCACCTGGATCGCCGACCATCACTCCAAGCTCATGTGGTCGATCGTGCTCTGGTCGTTGGCGAGCGTGGCCGGGCTGCTGTTCCTGGCCACCGTGAGGGCCCGGCTGTCCGAAGCCGAGGGCGGCCACAGTGAGCTGGCCACCGCCGCCGTCGTCGGCGGCGTGTTCGCCTTCGCTCTGAACTGGGTGGGCGGTGCCATGGGCGCCATGTCCGCGTACCGGGAGGGCATCGGGCTCCCGGCGTCGACCGTCCGGGCCCTCTGGGACGGCTCCAACGTGAGCGCCATGCTGGCCGGGATCGGGGGTGCGCTGTTCGCCGGCTGCGTCGCCGCGGTGGTGATGTCCACCGGCCTGCTGCCCCGGTGGATCGGGTGGCTGGCCGGCGTGGTGACGGTCGCCCAGCTCGCCGGGCTGTTCTCGCCCCTGGCGTCATCGGGCGCCTTCGCCCCCGGCGGTGGGTTCTCGGTCGTGGTGCTGCTGTCCGTCCTCGTGCTGTTCCTGGCCGTGGCCGTCGAGTTCCTCGTCCACGCCGAAGCGCCGGCGCCCACCACGGCACCCCGGGGCGTGCCCGCCTAGGCGCGACCGTCCCACCGAGCAAGCCAGAGGGCCGGCCTCCGGGCCGGCCCTTTCGCGCCTCGTGTGTCCAAGTCAGGCCCGAAGGCTTACGCGATCACGCCCTTCGGCACTGTCGAACGAGCACCGCTGTCCGTACCGTGAGAGATGGCCGGCCACGTTCCATCCAACCTTCCTGGAGGGAGTGTGGCATGAAGCACATCTTCGGGCGGCGAACGGCGTTGCTGTCGGTCATCGCCCTGTTCGGCTCCATCCTGGCGCTGTCGTTCGGTGCCGGGCCGAGCGGGGCAACGACCCACAGCAGTTCCGTCGCCCTCATCAACAACAAGTTCGGCAGCGGCCCGAACGGTGGGTGGAACGGCGGCACGCTGCCCACGTCGGGCTTCAAGGACACCACCTATCACCCGAGCTTCACCGACGTATCGGCCGACGACATCGCCGACGGCACGATCGCCGACCCGCTCGTGACCTTCGACACCGCCGTGCTGTACCAGCTCGGCAACATCGGCACGTACCTGGCCGATCCCGACTTCAAGTCGCGGATCGAGTCCTTCGTCTTCAACGGCGGGAAGCTGATCATCTGGGACTCGGAGATGTGGGGGGAGGACTACTCCAACTTCGTGTACCCGTTCGTGACCAACAGCGCCGGGGCCTTTGGGGCCACAGGCACGATGCTGGTGGTCGAGAACTCGTCGCTGGGCAGCGCTGACCCGGCGTCGCCGTTCTATGTGAACGCCGATGCCATCGGCGGGTACACCGACGCCGTCGGTGACGCCAACGTGATGATCACCTACGACGGCAACTGGAGCGTGGCCAGCGTGGCCACCAACGTGAACGGCGTGCAGGGTCCGGTCGAGGCGTACGCCGGCTACGGCAACGGCCTCATCATCTACCAGGGCCTCGACGCCGACTACCTCGATGACCCCCAGGTCATCGACAACCCCACCGCGTTGGGTGGGGCCGAGGGCCAGGCCAACCTCGGCTACCTGTGGGAGCTGATGCTGTCGACCGGGTTCAACCCGGCCAGCCTGCCGCATTCCCGTTCGGCGTCCGGGATCACGCTGGCACCGGCGGAGGCCACCAACGAGGTGGGTACCTCCCACACGGTGACGGCCAGCTTGATCGACATGCAGACCGACCCGGTGCCGGGAGTCGACGTGACGTTCAGGATCCTGTCCGGGCCCAACAGCCCGAAGACGTTCGTGTCCCCGTCGGACGGGACCGGCCGTGCCTCGTTCACCTACACGAGCAACGGGACGCCGGGGACTGACCTCATCCAGGCCGAGGCCGTCTTCGAGACGGCGGTCGACGTGCCCACGGCCAAGACGGCCCAGAACCCCACGCCGCGCACGTCCAACGTGGTGAAGAAGAACTGGGTGAGCGTCCTGGGCGAGGACTACGGGCGCACGTACGGCTACGCCATGATGGCGGCCGACGAGGGGTGGTTCAGCTACGGCCAGCGGGGCTTCTACGGCACCGCCAACTTCACCGCTCCGGGCGGCCCTGACACGGCGCCGATGGGTACCGCCCTCAGCCGCCGCATCGTGGGCGGCGGGTGGACGGCCACCGGTGAGGGCTACCTGGCCGCGGCCGCCGACGGTGCTGTGTTCGCCCATGGAGACGCCGTCTTCGCCGGGTCGCTGTTCGGCAAGCACTTGAGCCAGCCCATCGTGGGCATCGCCCCCGACGGCACGGGCAAGGGCTACTGGTTGGCCGGCGCCGACGGTGGCGTGTTCGCCTTCGGCGATGCGCCCTTCCTGGGCTCGCTCGGCGGGCTGAAGTTGGCCGAGCCCATCGTGGGCATCGCCCGGACGGCCACCGGCAAGGGCTACTACCTGGTGGCGGCCGATGGTGGCGTGTTCGCCTTCGGCGACGCCGTGTTCGCCGGATCGATGAGCGGGCACGCGCTGGGTGCCCCGATTGTCGGCATGGCCGTACCGCTGACGGGCGGGTACCTGCTCGTCGGGTCCGACGGTGGCGTGTTCGCCTTCGGCGGGGCCGAGTTCAACGGCTCCATGGGCGGCGCCCGGATGGCGGCGCCGGTCGTGGGCATCGCCGCCACGTACACCGGCAACGGCTACTGGCTGGCCGGGGCTGACGGCGGGGTGTTCGCCTTCGGCGATGCGCCCTTCTTCGGGAGCATGACGTCCCACGTCCCTGGCCTGCGGGGCCCGGTCGTGGGCATCTGCACCTGACCAGCTGCGCCAACGAAGGGGCCGGCCTGCGGGCCGGCCCCTTTTCGCGCCGTCCGACACGAGCGCATCGGGGGGTGAAGCCCTCGGTGTCGAACGGCCCGGAAGGGGCCCGAGAGGGGGCCGGGAAGGGGCCCGGAAGGGGCCGTGCGGAAGAGGGGCTCAAGGGGTGGGGCGATGTTGACGAGTGGTGAGGTGGGGCGTATGGTGGCGACAAGTGGAGGGAAGGGGAGTGGAACGACACACACGCTCCCTCCGTGGGAGCACGTCAATGAGCATTCGAGGAGCACGACAGTCCGGTGGCCAGGTTCTTTGGCAGGTACGAGCACTCGCTCGACCCGAAGGGTCGAGTGATCCTTCCGGCCAAGTTCCGCGCCCCGTTCGACGAGGGCGGCTTCCTCACGCAGTACAACGAGCGCTGCCTGGCCCTGTGGACCCCCGAGGAGTTCGAGACGCAGATGCGGGGCATGCAGGAGGCCCAGGAGCAGGGCAGGGAGCAGCGCAACCTGGCCCGGTTGTGGGCGTCCGGCTCGGCCGAGGTCGACGTCGACCGGCAGGGGCGCATGCCCATCCCGCAGCACTTGCGGGAGTTCGCCCGGCTCGACGGCGACGTGCTGGTGATCGGGGCCATCGACCGGGTGGAGCTGTGGAGCCCGGCCGAGTGGAACGCCAAGGTGCAACCGGCCGAGGGCTTGCTGACGGACGACGAGCGAAGAGACAACGAGGAGGTGTGACGAGCACACGGCGGGGCAGTCACTGGATGCACGCGTGCCCACGCGGCGCGGCGCGCATGTGCTGCCCCTCGACCGGCGAGGTGGAAGATCCCTACTCCGCCCGCTTCCATCGCTGCCGATCGGGGAGACATCCCGACGGCGTCTTGCCGGTCGAGGGGTTGCAGATGCGCTTCGAGCACGAGCCCGTCATGGTCGACGCAGTGGTCGACCTGCTGGCACCCGTCCCGCCGGGTGTCGTGATCGACGCGACCATCGGCGGGGCGGGGCATGCAACTGCGCTGCTCGACGCTGCTCCACACTTGTCCGTCGTGGGCATCGACCGGGACGCGGACGCGGTACAAGTCGCCCGTGCCCGGCTGGCGCCCTACGGCGACCGGGCGAGCGCCACCCACGCTCGCTTCGACGCCCTGGCCGAGGTGGCCCGCACCGCCCCCTCGGCTACCGGCACACCTGCGCCGGTCACGGGCGTGCTCTTCGACCTGGGCGTCTCGTCTCCCCAGCTGGACCGGGCCGAGCGGGGCTTCTCCTACCGGGCCGATGGACCCCTCGACATGCGCATGGACCGCTCGGCCGCCCGCACCGCGGCCGACGTGGTCAACACCTACGGCGAGGCCGAGCTGGCTCGCCTGTTCGCCGACAACGGGGAGCGACGGTTCGCCCGTCGCATCGCCCGCGCCATCGTGGCGGCCCGACCGATGCGCACGACCGACGAGCTGGTCGAGGTCGTGCGTGGGGCGATCCCGCACGCGGTGCGACGGACAGGCGGCCACCCGGCCAAGCGCGTGTTCCAGGCCATCCGCATCGAGGTCAACGACGAGCTCGACGTGCTGGCCCCCGCTCTCGACACGGCCATCGACCTCCTGGCGCCGGGCGGCCGGGTCGTCATCCTCGCCTACCATTCCGGCGAGGACCGCATCGTCAAGGAGCGCTTCGTGCACGCCGCCACCGGCGGGTGCAATTGCCCCCCCGGCCTCCCGTGCGTCTGCGGCGCCACCCCCGTGGTGCGCCTGCTCACCCGGGGAGCCCGCAAGCCCACGGCCGCCGAGGTGGCGGCCAACCCCCGAGCTGAGAGCGCCCGCCTGCGGGCCGTCGAGAAGCTCGCTCCCGACACGACCGCCGCTGCCCTCTAGGGAGAGCCGATGACCGCTACCGCACGACCGACGGCGCGCCCGGCCGCTACCGCTCCCGCACCCCGGCAGCAACCGGAGCGGCGGCCGCCCCTGCGCGTCGTCAGCGACGAGGAGCTCCTCGCTCGCGCCCGGCGGCGGCGCAACCGGCTGCTGGTGTTCCTCACGGCGCTGCTGGTGGTGGGTGGGCTGTTCGGCCTGGCCGCCGCCCACGTCGTGCTCACCCAGAACCAGTTCAAGCTCGAGCAGCTGAACCGCAAGGCCGACGCCGAGCAGGCCCAGTACGAACGGCAGCGCCTCGAGGTGGCCCGGCTGGAGTCGCCCTCGCGGATCGTCGCCGCCGCCCAGGAGCGCCTGGGCATGGTGCCGCCGCCGTCGGTGAAGTACCTGACCCCGGCCAAGGGCACGACCGCATCCGTTCCCTCCGCCGGCGCCGCGAGCACGGGGACGGCCAAGGCCAAGCCCGAGTCGTCGCACGAGCAGGCCGTCGAGGAGTGGTCGACGGTGAAGCGCCAGCTGGACAACCGGCCGTGACGGACGGGCGCCGGGCGGGCACCACCGCCACGCGCCCGCGTCCTGGCGGCACCGGGCGCCACCCCGCCCCGGCCCGGCGGACGGCCACTCCTTCCCAGCGCACGCGGCCCGGCTCTCGCCCGCCGCGCACGACGACGGTGGCCCGCCGCCCAGCCGGCGCCAGCCCCCGCCGCCGCCTGGCCGCCTTCCTGGTGGTCCTGGTCCTGGCCTTCACGCTGGTGGCCGCCCGCCTCACCCAGATCCAGGTCCTGTCCGGTCCCCGCTACGCGGCGCTGGGCGAGTCGCAGCGCGTGCACACCGTCAAGCTGGCTGCCGAGCGAGGATCCATCTTCGACCGCAATGGGCGCGACCTGGCGCTGTCCGTCCCCCAGAAGACGGTGTGGGCCGACCCCCGCCTGGTCACCGATCCTCGCGGTGAGGCCGAGCAGCTCGCACCCCTTCTCAACGTGGACGCCGCCATCCTCCAGGCCCGGCTGTCGCAGGATGCCGCCTTCGTGTACCTGGCCCGCCGGGTCACCGACGCGGTGGCCGAGCAGGTGAAGGCGCTCAGCCTCCCCGGTGTGGACTTTCTCGACGAGTCCACCCGCTTCCTCCCGGCCGGCGACCTGGCCGCGGCCGTGCTCGGCCGGGTGGGCACCGACAACGAGGGGCTGTCCGGGCTCGAGGTCCAGTACGACAAGCAGCTGCGGGGCCAGCCCGGCCAGCGCATCGTGGAGACCGATCCCAACGGCAAACACGTCATCGCCGGTGGCGTGCGCGACTTCCAGCCCGCGGTCCGGGGCGACGACCTGGTGCTCACCATCGACCGGGGCCTGCAGTACGAGACCGAGCGGTCGCTCACGGCCGAGATCCAGAGCGCCCATGCCAAGGGAGGCATGGCCCTGGTCATGCAGACCCGCACCGGCGAGATCCTGGCCATGGCCAATCTGAAGGCGGGCGAGGACGGCAAGATCGGCCCGTCGCCCAGCAACCAGACCCTCACCAACGTGTACGAGCCCGGCTCGGTGAACAAGCTCATCACCGTGTCCGGCGCGCTGGAGGAGGGCGTCGTCAAGCCGGACACGCGCCTCACGGTTCCCTACAGCATCAAGGTGGCCGACGCCCTCTTCAAGGAGCACGACTTCCACCCCACGCAGCAGTGGTCGATCACCGACATCGTTGCCAACTCGTCCAACGTGGGCTCGATCATGATCGGCCAGTCGCTGGGCAAGGACCGCCTCGACCACTACATGCGGGCCTTCGGGTTCGGCCATACGAGCGGGCTCGGTTTCCCCGGTGAATCGGCGGGGCTGCTCCTCGACCCCAACAAGTACTCGGGTTCGTCCATGGGCACCATTCCCATCGGCCAGGGCATCGCCGTCACCGCCCTCCAGATGCTCGCCGCCTACAACACCGTCGCCAACGACGGCGTGTACGTGGCGCCCAAGCTGGTGAAGGCCACCGTCGACGGTGAGGGCAAGACCCACGACACTGCGGCGTCGCCCCGGCATCGCGTGGTGTCGGAGAAGACGGCCCGGGAGATGACGGCCATGCTCGCCGAGGTGGTGCGGGTGGGCACGGGTACCGCCGCCGCCATCGACGGGTACACGGTGGCCGGCAAGACGGGCACGGCCCGCAAGCCCCTCGAGAACGCCCGGGGCTACAAGGAAGGCGCCTACGTGTCGAGCTTCGCCGGATACGTGCCCGCCGAGCGCCCCGAGCTCACCGCCATCGTGATCCTCGACGAGCCCACCCCGATCTTCGGTGGCCTGGTGGCCGCGCCCGTGTTCGCCCAAGTGGCCCAGTACGGGCTGCGGGAGTACCGCATCCCGCCCCCGGACGTGCCCCTCGCGGCCAACGTGCCCAAGACCTCGCCGAAGGCGGCCACGGGCGTGGGCGACGTGGGAGACGCTTCGGCGCCCCCGCCCCCCACTACGATCGCCCCGTCACCGCCCAAGAACCCCTGAGGACGGTCGCGCCCGTGCGACTCGCAGAGGTGCTCGCCGGCGTGGAGGTGGCCGAGCGGAGTGGCGATACCGACCCCGACGTGATCGCCGTGACCCACGACTCCCGCTCGGTCCGACCCGGCACGCTCTTCTGCTGCCTGCCCGGAACCCACGTGGACGGGCACGACTTCGCCGCGCCCGCGTTGGAGGCGGGAGCGGTGGCCCTGCTGGTCGAGCGCTTCGTCGACGCCCCCGCCGCCGTGCCCCAGGTGCGCGTGGCCTCGACCCGCGCCGCCCTGGCCCCGGCCGCCGCCAACCTCTTCGGGCATCCCAGCCGGTCGTTGCGGGTGGCCGGCGTCACCGGCACCAATGGCAAGACCACCACGACCTTCCTGCTCCAGGCCGTGTTCGAGGCCCACGGCTGGTCGACCGAGGTCATCGGCACACTGGGCGGCGCCCGCACCACACCCGAGGCGCCCGAGCTGCAGGCCCTGCTCGCCGCGGCCCGGGACGAGGGCAGGCAGGCCGTGGCCATGGAGGTGTCGAGCCACGCCCTGGTGCAGCACCGGGCCGACGCCGTGCACTTCTCGGTGGCCGCCTTCACCAACCTGTCCCAGGACCACCTCGACTACCACGGCGACCTGGAGTCCTACTTCCGGGCCAAGGCCCTGCTGTTCGACGAGGGCCGGGCCGACGTGGGCGTGGTCAACGCCGACGACCTCTACGGCCGCCGCCTCCTGGAGATGGCCGGCATCCGCACCCGCCCGTATTCCTTGGCCGACGCCGCGGGGTTGGAGCTCGACCGGTTGGGCAGCCGGTTCACCTGGCAGGGCCAGCCCGTGTCGTTGCGACTGGGCGGGCGCTTCAACGTGAGCAACGCGCTCTGCGCGGCGGCGTGCGCCGACGAGTTGGGCGTCCCCGCGGCCACGGTGGCGGCCGGGCTGTCGTCGCTGGAACGGGTGCCGGGCCGGTTCGAGGCGGTGGACGCGGGCCAGCCCTTCACCGTGGTGGTCGACTACGCCCACACGCCCGAGGGGCTGGCGCAGGTGCTGGCCGCGGCCCGGGAGCTGGCGGCGACTGGCGGCGGCCGGGTGCTGGTGGTCTTCGGCGCGGGAGGGGAGCGGGACAAGGGCAAGCGCCCGCTGATGGGGGAGGCCGCGGCCCGACTGGCCGACCTGGCCGTCCTCACGTCCGACAACCCCCGTTCGGAAGATCCCCTCACCATCATGGAGGGCGTGCGGGCCGGCGTTCGTCATGCCGACCGCCTGGTGGTCGAGCCCGATCGGGCCGCGGCCATCGCCCTGGCCATCGGCGAGGCCCGGCCCGGCGATGTGGTCGTGATCGCGGGCAAGGGCCACGAGACCGGCCAGGTGGTCGGCGACCGCACCATCCCCTTCGACGACCGCGAGGTCGCTCGCCAGGTCCTCACCGGCGGAGGCACGGCGTGATCGCGCTCCTCATCTCCGGTGGTGTCGCCCTGGTGCTGGCTCTGGCGGGCACGCCCCTGCTCATCCGCTGGCTCCAGGCCCAGGGCATCGGCCAGCAGATCCGGGAGGACGGGCCCGAGGGTCACGTGACCAAGGCGGGCACACCCACCATGGGCGGGCTCTGCATCGTGGGCGCGTGCATGGGCGGGTACGTCGCCGGCCACCTGCGGGTCGGTGCCGTCTACACGCGCGGGGGCATCCTCGTGGCGCTCGTCACCATGTGCGCGGGCGCCGTCGGCCTGGTGGACGACTGGATCAAGGTGCGCCGCCAGCGCAGCCTGGGCCTCAACAAGCGGGCCAAGATCGCCGGCCAGTTGGTGGTGGCCGGCGGCTTCGCCTACTTCGCCCACTCCTGGGCCAAGGTCGACACCGTCATCTCCTTCACCCGCCAGACGGCGCCCCACCTGCTCGACGTGGGCGTGGCCCTCTGGATCGTGTGGGCCGTGCTCGCCATCACCGGTGCGTCCAACGCCGTCAACCTCACCGACGGCCTGGACGGGCTGGCCGCGGGCTCGTCGACCTTCACGTTCTCGTTCTTCGCCATCATCGGCTTTTGGCAGTTCCGCCACTTCGACACGTACCGCGTGCCCCAGGGCCTCGACCTGGCCCTCATCGCCGTGAGCCTGTCCGGGGCCTGCGCCGGCTTCCTGTGGTGGAACGCGCCACCGGCGCGCATCTTCATGGGCGACACCGGCTCGCTGGCCATCGGCGCGGCCATGGCCGCCCTCGCCCTGGTGATGAAGATCGACCTGCTGCTGCCGGTGGTGGGCGGCCTGTACGTCCTGGAGACGGTGTCGGTGATGATCCAGGTGGCAAGCTTCCGCTTCTTCCACCGGCGGGTGTTCCGCATGGCGCCCATCCACCACCACTTCGAGCTCGCGGGGTGGCCGGAGACGACGGTGATCATCCGCTTCTGGATCCTGGCCGGTCTGTGCACGGCCCTCGCCCTGGGTCTGTTCTACGCCGACTTCATCTCCCTCGGGAGGCTCGATTGAAGGCGTTGGTGGTGGGCTACGGGGTGACCGGGCAGGCCGTCGAACGCCACCTGCTCGCCGCCGGCTGGCACGTGGTCGTGGTCGACGACCGGGCCACGGGGGAGCGGGTGGTCACCGCGCCCGAGCCCGGCACCCTGCGGGCGCTGGTGGCCGACGCCGACCTGGTGGTGCCCAGCCCGGGCGTGCCCTTCGCCCACCCCGTGTACGGCTTGGCCGCGCAGTCCGGCGTGCCCGTGCTGTCCGAGATCGAGCTGGCCTTCCGCGAGCTGCAGGGCCTGCCCCTCGTGGCCGTCACCGGCACCAACGGCAAGACGACGGTGACCACCCTCATCGCCGCCATGCTCCACCGGGGCGGCATCTCCGCCGTGGCCGCCGGAAACATCGGGCTGCCTCTCATCGATGCCGTGGGCCGGGCCGAGGTCGTGGTGGCCGAGGTGTCGTCCTTCCAGCTGCGCTACACCGAGGAGTTCCGGCCCGACGTGGCCGTGTGGCTCAACCTGTCCGAGGATCACTTGGACTGGCACCCGGACGTGGCCGACTACGCGGCGGCCAAGGCCAAGGTGTGGGCCAACCAGCGGCCGGGTGACGTGGCCGTGGTCAACGCCGAGGACCCCGCGGTGATGGCGGCGGCGCGCACCGCACCGGGCCGCGTGGTGACGTTCGGCGTCGGTGCCGGCGGCGATGCCGACTGGCGGGTGGCCGACGGGTGGCTCACGTCCCCCGAGGGCCGTCAGGTGGCGGCCGTGGCCGACCTGCCTCGTGCCCTGCCGCACGACCTGGCCAACGACCTGGCGGCGCTCGCCGCAGTGGCCCCGTTCGGCATCCCCGACGCCGACTGCCGGGCCGTGCTGGCCGAGTTCGAGGGCCTCCCCCATCGCGTCCAGCTGGTGAGCGACGCTGGTGGGGTGCGCTGGTACGACGACTCCAAGGCCACGACGCCCGCGTCGGTGGTCGCGGCCCTGCAGGGGTTCCCGTCTGTCGTGCTCATCGCCGGTGGTCGCAACAAGGGCCTGGACATGGGCGTGCTGCGCCATGCGGCCGGGCCCGTGCGGGCGGTGGTCGCCATCGGCGATGCTGCCGCCGAAGTGGCGGCCGCCTTCGGCGGCCTGGTGCCGGTCACCGTGGCCCACTCCATGGACGAAGCGGTCGACGCCGCCGCCCGGGCCGCCCGGCCGGGCGACGCCGTGCTGCTGTCCCCGGGCTGCGCCTCGTTCGACTGGTACGGCTCCTACGCCGAGCGGGGAGACGATTTCGTGCGAGCAGTGAACGAACGGGTGGGCGCTCGATGACGGACGACCGCGTGCGCATCGACCTGGCCGACGAGCGCCGGGCCAGCAAGGGCCGCCACCCGGCCAGCCGGGGACCGCTGCTGGCCAAGGGCCGCCATCCCTCCACGCGGGGCGTGCGCCGCCCCGTGCCCGGCGACACCCAGGCCCGCCCCGCGTCCAAGCGCAAGAAGAAGGCGCCGGCGGTCAGCACCAGCTACGTCGTGCTGCTCGCCATCGTCGTGGTGCTCGACATCATCGGGCTGGTGATGGTGCTGTCGGCGTCCTCGGTCGAGGCGCTGCGCAACCACGGGTCGGCCTGGCAGTTCTTCGCCAAGCAGGTGATGTGGTTGGCGGCCGGCAGCACGGTGATGGTCGTCGTCATGCGCATCGACTACCGGCGATGGCGCAAGCTGGCCGCGCCCCTGTTCCTCGGCTCGGCCTTCCTGTTGCTGCTCGTGCTCGTGCCCGGCGTGGGCATCAACGTGTCCGGCTCCACCCGCTGGCTGGGCACGGGCAGCTGGCGCATGCAGCCCTCGGAGCTGGCCAAGCTCGGGGTGCTGCTGTTCTGCGCCGACCTGCTGGCCCGGCGCAGCGGGAAGATGGGCGACTGGCGCATGACGCTGCTGCCCCCGCTGGCCGCCTTCGGCCTGATCGGCATGCTCGTCATGCTCCAGCCCGACATGGGCACCACCCTCGTCACCGGCTGCATCGTGCTGGCCGTGCTGTGGGTGGCGGGCACCCGCCTGTCGTCCATGACCACCCTGCTCGGCATCACCGCCCTGGGCGCGTTCATCGTGGGCTGGGCCGAGCCCTACCGGCGGGCCCGCATGCTGTCGTTCATCGATCCGTGGAAGGACGCCGGCAACACCGGCTACCAGGCCGCGCAGGGGTTGGTGGCCCTGGGTTCGGGCGGGTGGTTCGGCGTGGGCCTGGGCGCCAGCCGGGCCAAGTGGGGCTTCCTGCCCAATGCCCACACCGACTTCATCTTCGCCATCATCGGCGAGGAGCTGGGCCTCGTCGGCGCCCTCTTGGTCGTGGGCCTGTTCGTGGCCTTCGCCGCCCTGGGCGTGCGCTCCGCCGTACGCGCCCCCGACCGCTTCGGCACCCTCCTGGCCGCGGGCATCACGGCATGGATCGTGGGCCAGGCGTTCATCAACATCGGCGCCGTCATCGGCCTCGTGCCCATCACGGGCGTGCCCCTGCCGTTCGTGTCCTTCGGCGGCTCCGCCCTGGTGATCACCATGGCCGCCGTGGGCATGCTGTTGAACGTGGCTCGCCAAGCTCGCCCGGTCACCCCGCCCACCTCCTGATGCCGCCGTACCGCCACGACCGGGCAGCAGTGCTCCACCCCCTGGCGCGCTTCTGCACGGACACCGCCTGATGGCGCCGGCATACGCGGTCATCGCCGGCGGCGGCACGGGTGGCCACGTGGTGCCCGCCATCGCCATCGGCCGGGCCCTGGTGGCCCGGGGCCACGAACCCGAGACCATCCACTTCGTCGGCTCCAACCGGGGGATCGAGCGGCGGCTGGTGCCCGAGGCGGGCTTCCCCCTCACCGTGCTGCCCGGCCGGGGCATCGCCCGCCGCCTCACACCAGGCAATGTGCTTGCCAACGCGGGTGCCGTGCTGGGCCTGGCCAGCGCCTTCGTGCAGGCGGTGCTGCTGCTGCGGCGGTTGCGGCCGCGCGTGGTCGTGTCCGTGGGTGGGTACGCGGCCGCTCCGTGTGCGCTGGCGGCCGTGCTGTGGCGTGTGCCGCTGGTGCTCCACGAGCAGAACGCCTCTGCCGGTGCCGTGCACCGGTTGGTCGGGCGCTTCGCGGCGGTGACGTGCGCGTCGTACCCGGGCACGGGCCTGCCCCGCGAGGTCGTCACCGGCAACCCCGTGCGGGACGAGATCCTGGCCGTGCGCCGCACCCCCGAAGCCCGGGCCCAGGCCCGGCGCCGGCTGGGCCTACCCGACGGCCGCTTGGTGGTGGCCGCCTTCGGTGGGTCGCTGGGTGCCCGCCGCATCAACGAGGCCGTGGCGGGCCTGGTGGGGAAGTGGGCGGACCGGGCCGGGCTGGCTGTGCGCCACGCCGTGGGGGCGCGGGACTGGCCCACCTTCTCGGCCGGCCTGCCGGTGCTGCCGCCGGCCGGGCTGTCCTACATGGCCGTCGAGTTCGAGGACCGCATGCCCGACCTCTTGGCCGCGGCCGACGTGGCCGTGTGTCGGGCCGGTGGTTCCACGGTGGCCGAGCTGGCGGTCGTCGGCGTGCCCACCGTCTTCGTCCCCCTGCCCATGGCTCCGGGCGACCACCAGACCAAGAACGCCGCCGGCCTGGTCGCCGCGGGTGCCGCCGTGCTGGTGCCCGACGGCGACCTCACCGCCGAGCGCCTGGCCCGCGAGCTCGACGCCCTCCTGGCCGATCCCGACCACTTGGCCACTATGGGCAAGGCCGCCCAGTCGGTGGCTCGCCCCGATGCCGCCGACCTGGTGGCCGACCAGGTGGAGCAGCATGCCCGCGGTTGACCTCACCACACCCCAGCGGCTGCACGTGGTCGGCGTGGGCGGCGCGGGCATGAGCGCCATCGCCACCGTGCTCGCCACCATGGGCCACACGGTGTCGGGGAGCGACCTCAAGGACTCGCCCGGCCTGGCCCGCCTGCGGGCGGCCGGTGTCGACGTCACCGTCGGCCACCGGGCCGAGAACGTGCCCGCCGACGCCACCGCCGTCACCATCTCCACTGCCATTCCCGCCACCAACGCCGAGGTGCGGGAGGCCGAGCGCCGGGGCATCCCCGTGCTGCGCCGGGCCGACACCCTCTCGGCCATCGCCGCCACCCGCCGCACCATCGCCGTGGCCGGCACCCACGGCAAGACCACCACGTCCTCCATGCTCGCCCTGGTGCTCGTGCAGGCCGGCCTGCAGCCGTCGTTCATCATCGGCGGCGAGGTCAACGAGATCGGCACCGGCGCGGTGTGGGACGACGGCGAGTGGTTCGTGGTCGAGGCCGACGAGAGCGACGGCACCTTCCTCGAGCTCCACCCGGAGGCCGCCCTCGTCACCAACGTCGAGCCCGACCACTTGGAGCACTACGGCGGCTTCGAGGCCCTCGTCGCCGGCTTCCGCCGTTTCGTCGAGGAGGCACCTGGTCCTGTCGTGGTGTGCGCCGACGACATCGTCGCCGCCGGCCTGGGTGGGGGTGCCACGACCTACGGCACGTCCGAGAATGCCGACTACCGCATGGTCGACGTGGTGTCCGAGCGCAGTCGCGTGCAGTTCGCGGTCGAGCACCGGGGCGAGCGGTTGGGCGAGGTGGTCCTGCCCGTGCCCGGCCTCCACAACGCCCGCAACGCGTGCGGCGCCCTGGTGATGGCCCTACTCGTGGGCGCGCCCTTCGCCGCCGCCGCCCAGGCCCTGGCCCGCTACGGCGGCGTGGCCAGGCGGTTCCAGTTCCGGGGCGAGCGCGATGGCATCACCTTCGTGGACGACTACGCCCACCTGCCCACCGAGGTGCGCGCCGCGCTGGCGGCGGCGACCGACGGCGGGTGGCGCCGGGTCGTGTGCGTGTTCCAGCCCCACCGCTTCTCCCGTACCGCTGCGCTGTGGCCGGACTTCGCCGACGCTTTCACCGCCGCCGACCTCCTCGTCGTCACCGACGTGTACTCGGCCGGGGAGGCGCCCCGGCCGGGCGTGTCCGGCAAGCTCGTCGTGAACGCCGTGCTCGGTGCCCACCCGCAGACCCGGGTGGCCTACCTGCCGCACCACCACGACTGGGCGCCCTACCTGCGCCACGCCCTGCGCCCCGGCGACCTGTGCCTCACCCTGGGGGCGGGCGACCTCACCACCCTCCCCGACGAGCTGCTGAATGCTTGACGCGGCGCGGGCGGTCATGGGCGATCGGGCGCGCGTCGGCGTACCCCTGGGCCCGCTCACCACGTTGCGGGTGGGCGGTCCCGCCGCCCTGCTGGTCGAGGCCCGGGACGAGGCCGACCTCCTGCTGGTGCGGGAGGCCGTGCGGGCCAGCGGCCTGCCCGTGCTGGTGGTGGGGAAGGGGTCGAACCTGCTGGTGGCCGACGCCGGCTTCCCCGGCATCGCCGTCACCTTGGGCGAGAGCTTCGACACCATCTCGCTCGACCCGGGCGGGGTTCGGGTGCGGGCGGGCGGCGCCGTGTCGCTCCCGATCCTGGCCCGGCGCACGGCCGCCGCCGGGCTCACCGGCTTCGAGTGGGCGGTGGGCGTGCCCGGGTCCGTGGGCGGCGCCGTGCGAATGAACGCGGGCGGGCACGGGTCGGACATGGCCGCCGTGGTCAGGCGCTTTCGCTTCGTCGATCTGGCCAGCGACGAGGGCGGCGAGTTCGGCGCCGACCGCCTGGCCTTCGCCTACCGGCACTCGACGGTGGCGCCCTCGCACGTCGTGGTGTGGGCCGAGCTGGAGTTGCGGCCCGGCGATCGGGAGGCGTCCGAGCGGGAGATCGCCGGCATCGTGCGCTGGCGGCGGGAGCACCAGCCCGGCGGGCAGAACTGCGGGTCGGTGTTCACCAACCCGCCGGGTGACTCGGCCGGGCGCCTCATCGATGCCGCCGGGCTGAAGGGTTTCGCCGTGGGGTCCGCCCATGTGTCGCCCAAGCATGCGAACTTCATACAGGCGGACGAGGGCGGTTCGGCCGACGACGTGTGGGCATTGATCCAGGAGGTGCAGCGGTTGGTGGCAGAGCGGACGGGCGTGCGGCTGCAGCCGGAGGTGCGCCCCGTGGGATTCGGCCCCGTGGAGTTCGGCCCCGTGGGATCCGAGGAGCGCTGAGGTGCCCATCCGCATCGGCACGCCCGTGCCCCCGCCCAAGCCCTCGTCGGAGCCCTCGCCCAAACCCTCGCCCAAGCCCTCGCCGCGCGACCAGCAGCCGCCCGCCCCCACGGCCAAGCAGGCGCCGGGCCAGCCCGCACCGGCGCGGCCCAAGCAGCAGCCGCCGCCCACGCGGCCGGCGGCCCGCACCCGACCCGACCCGTCGCCCCAGCAGCCCGCGGCTGCGCCGGAACGTCCCCGCACGCGCATCGACCCCCGCTTCCACCGCCGGTGGGCCCAGGTGCGCCGGGCCGAGGGCCGCCGCCGGCTGCGCGTCCTGCTCATCGCCCTCGGCGTGCTCGGCCTGGCGCTGGGCGGGGTGGCCCTCACCCGCTCGCCCCTGCTGAACGTCGACCACGTGGTGGTCGAGGGCGCCACCCACACCGGCGCCGACAAGGTGGTGGCCGCCGCCCACCTGGGCGGGCACCCGGCCATGCTCGACGTCAGCGCCGGGGCCGTGGCCCGGCGGGTCGCGGCCCTGCCCTGGGTGGCCCGGGCCACCGCCCGGCGGGACTGGCCGGCCACCGTGCGCATCACCGTCGAGGAGCGCCGGGCGGTGGCCGCCATGCCCGGGCCCAACAACCAGTGGGCCCTGGTCGACCTGTCCGGTCACGTCCTCGAGGTGGTGCCCGCCCGCCCCGCCGACGCCCCCGGCATCGAAGGCCTCGATCCGGTAGGGGAGCCGGGGAGCATGGTCGGCCCCGCCGGGCAGGTCGCCCTCCAGGTGGCAGGGGACCTGCCCGCCGACCTCCGGGCCCGTACGGCCGCCGTGGTGGTGGCTGCGCCGGACAGCGGCGACACCGAGCTCAAGCTCGTCCCAACCGGCCTCGTCCGGCTGGGCGATGCGTCGCAGTTGGCCGAGAAACTGCAGGCCGCGCTGACCGTGCTGCTGAACGTTGATCCCAAGGTCGTCAAGGTTCTCGACGTGCGCGTGGCACGGGCACCAGTGTTGACCCGGCGTTGAGGATGTGGCTAAAGTTCAACCAGAAACAGAGGTTGATGCAGTCTAAACCTTCAGTTGAGACTTTGGTTGACGTTGAGGCCGGGCCCCAGGGTCCCGGCCCTTCGCTCATTGTGGCGGTCGTCGCGGAGGCGCTCGTCAGACGTAGGAGGCCGTGAACCCGATGCCCGGTGGAGCCCAGAACTACATCGCACTGATCAAGGTGGTCGGCATCGGCGGGGGCGGTGTCAACGCGGTCAACCGCATGATCGACGCGGGCCTCAAGGGCGTGGAGTTCATCGCCATCAACACCGACGCCCAGGCCCTCCTGATGAGCGACGCCGACGTGAAGCTCGACATCGGCCGCCAGCTCACGCGAGGCCTCGGTGCCGGGTCCGATCCCGAGATCGGGCGCCAGGCCGCCGAGGAGCACCGGGACGAGATCGAAGAGGTGCTGAAGGGCGCCGACATGGTGTTCATCACCGCCGGCAAGGGCGGCGGCACCGGCACCGGTGGCGCCCCCGTGGTGGCCGAGATCGCCAAGGCGATCGGGGCCCTCACCATCGGTGTGGTCACCCGCCCCTTCGCCTTCGAGGGTCGCCGCCGGGCCGTGCAGGCCGACGCCGGCATCCAGCGCCTCAAGGAGAAGGTCGACACGCTGATCGTCATCCCCAACGACCGGCTGCTCACCGTCTCCAACGACAAGACCTCAGTGGTCAACGCCTTCAAGATGGCCGATGAGGTTCTGCTGCAAGGTGTGCAGGGCATCACCGACCTCATCAACACGCCCGGCCTCATCAACACCGACTTCGCCGACGTGAAGATGATCATGTCCAACGCGGGCACGGCCATCATGGGCATCGGCACCGCGTCGGGCGAGGGTCGGGCCGTCAACGCCGCCCGGGCCGCCATCACCAGCCCGCTGCTCGAAGCGTCCATCGAGGGCGCCCGCGGCATCCTGCTCAACATCGCCGGCGGCAGCGACCTCGGCCTGTTCGAGGTCAACGAGGCGGCCGAGATCATCCACTCAGTGGCTCACCCCGACGCCAACATCATCTTCGGCTCGGCCATCGAGGACGCCATGGGCGACGAGGTGCGCGTCACCGTCATCGCCGCCGGCTTCGACCGGTGGGACGACGAGCGGGGCCCCCGCCCCACCCGCGAGCCGCGGGGCGGCCTCGGCCTGGGCGACCGGGGACGCGATCCCTTCGCCAGCGCCGACGACGACCTCGACCTGGGCGACGATGACTTCGACGTGCCCTCCTTCTTGAAATAGTGCGGCTGGGGCCTGCCCGGGTTCGCTGCACCACCAGGGCCGACGGCGACCAGCGCAACCGTCCGGCGTTCGACGACCCAGCGTTCGACGGTCCTGTGCCGTGGACGCGGCTGCGCCAGGTGCACGGCGCCGGCGTGGTGGTGGTCGAGGAACCGGGCGGGTGTTCGGGCCAGGAGGCCGACGCCGCCGTCACCCGTGTGCCCGGTGCCCACCTGGCCATCCTCACGGCCGACTGCGCCCCCGTGGCTCTGGCCTCGGCCGAAGGCGTGATCGGCGCGGCCCACGCCGGGTGGAAGGGTCTCACCGCCGGCGTGCTCGAGCGCACGGCCGACGCCATGCGGGCCTTGGGGGCCACCACGATCGAGGCCGCCCTGGGCCCGTGCGTCCACCCCGGGTGCTACGAGTTCGCTGCCGCCGACCTCGACGCCGTGGCCGCCCGGTTGGGCGACGGGGTGCGCGGCCGCACCAGCGCCGGCGCTCCCGCGCTGGACCTCCCCGCCGGCGTGCGGGCGGCCCTGGACCGGGCGGGCGTGACGCTGGTGTACGAGGACCCCGCGTGCACGGCGTGCTCGGCCGACCTGTACTCCTGGCGGGCCCGCCGCGACGACGCTCGCCAGGCGATGGTCGTCTGGCTGCCGGAGGCAACGGAGACGGCATGGATGCCCTGACCGACGCCGTGGCCCGGGCGGTTGCCGAGATCAGGGCCGAGGTGGGCGATGCCGTCACCCTCGTGGCCGTCACCAAGGGCTTCGGCCCCGAGGCGGCCCAGGCGGCCGTCGACGCCGGCGTGACCGACGTGGGCGAGAACTACGCCCAGGAGCTGCTGGCCAAGGAGGCCGCTGTCCCCGCCGCCCGGTGGCACTTCATGGGCCACGTCCAGCGCAACAAGGTCGCCAAGCTGGCGCCCCACGTCCACCTGTGGCAGTCGGTCGGCGGCGAGGACGTGGGCCGGGTCATCGCCGGCCACGCGCCGGCCGCCCACGTGCTCGTCCAGGTCAACCTCTCCGGCCTGCCCCAGCGAAACGGGTGCGATTGGGATGAGGCCGCCCCGCTGGTCGACCGCCTGCGGGACGTGGGGCTCGACGTGCAGGGCGTGATGGGCGTGGCCGGCCCGGGCGACCCCCGCCCGCAGTTCCGGCGGTTGCGTGCCCTCGCCGTCGACCTCGACCTCACGGTTGTATCGATGGGGATGTCCGGCGACTACCACGTCGCCATCGAGGAAGGTTCCACCATGGTGCGCCTGGGCACCGCTCTGTTCGGTCCACGACCTGAACCCGGCCACCTGCGACGATAGGCTCACCGAAGGAGGCGTTCGATGCCTGGATTGCTCCGGAAGACGATGGTCTACCTCGGCCTCGTCGACGACGAGTACGAGGATTTTGAGCCATATGACGAACCGCAACCCAGCGCGCCCCAACGGGCGCCGCGCGGCGGGTACGCGAGCGAGCCGGAGCCCGGCGGCGTGAGCAGCATCCGCACCATTCCCCGCGACCCGCAGGAGTACGGCGGCGCCGGTGTCACCGTGCAGCCCCGCTCCGCGGTGGTGCGCCCCATCCAGCCGGTGCAGAACGCCAAGCCCCATGTCGTGCACCCGGGCTCCTTCCCTGACGCCCAGGAGATCGGCGACCGGCTCAAGGCCAGCCAGCCCGTGATCGTCAACCTCCAGGGGGCCGACCGCGAGCTTTCACGCCGCATGATCGACTTCTGCAGCGGCGCCACCTACGTGCTGGGCGGCACCATGGACAAGGTGGCCGATCAGGTGTTCTTGCTCACGCCGTCCAACGTCGAGGTGTCGGCCGAAGAGAAGCGCCGGTTGCAAGAGCGCAACTACCGGACCTGACAACATCAGTCGTGAACCTGATCTGTCTCGTCCTCCAGCTGTACCTCTACGCACTCTTCGCTCGCATCATCCTGTCGTGGTTCCCCATCTCACCAGGGTCGGCGCTGGCGCCCGTGTTCAGCTTCCTCTACACGATCACCGAGCCCGTCCTGGGACCCGTGCGGCGGCTGCTGCCGCCCGCCCGGATGGGAGCGATGGCGCTTGACCTGTCGCCCATCGTGGTGCTGATCGTCTTCCAGCTGATCCTCGCTCGCGCCTGCTGAGGCCCATCCCCCGATTCACGGGGGCGCGTCAGTACCATCGCCGGCATGGACGTCTCCCCCAAGACGCTTCGCGAGGTGGAGTTCCGGGAGAAGCTGCGGGGCTACCACCAAGACGATGTCGACGAGTTCCTCGAGCGCGTCGCCGCCGGCCTGGACATCCTGCAGGAACGGTTGCGCCAGGCCACCGAGCGGGCGGTGCGCGCCGAGCAGAAGCTGTCCGAGACGACCGAGGCGGACGACGCCATGCGTCGCACCCTCGTGCTCGCCCAACGCACGGCCGACGCCGCTGTCGAGGAGGCCCGCCAGCAGGCCGAGCAGATCGTGGGGCAGGCCCAGTCGCAGGCCGGGCAGATCGTCAGTGGCGCCCAGGCCGAGGCCGCTCGCATCGCCGAGGAGGCCCAGCGCGACCTGTGGGCCGATCTCGGCCGCCTGGAGTCGGCCCGGGACCAGTTGCGGTCCGAGATCGCCGGGCTGGACCAGTACCTCTCGTCCGAGCGGGCCCGCTTGCACCAGGCCATGGTCGAGATGCTCCACCGCTTCGAGACCCAGGCGCCGGTGCTCTCCTCGCCGCCCCCCGCCGCGGAGATCGATCTGGCGGGCGTGCGCCGGTGGGCCGACGACGAGCAGTCCTTGTCCGTCCCCCGGTCCTGACCCGCACTCGCCCGGGCGTTGCTCGCTTCGGTTTCCCTTTGGATTCGCCGCGGCTTGCAAAGACTCGCCTAGGATGCCCGAGCCCGTTTCTTCTCAACGGATGGTGACTTCGTGCTGCTCCTCGTAACCATTGGACTGGTTCTGGTCGGCGCTGTGTCGCTGGTCATCGGGTTCGTGTCCAATCAGCTGGGATGGATCTACCTCTCGATCCTGTGCAGCCTCGTGGCTGCCGGGGTGCTCGTGCTGTTCTCTCGCATGAGCAAGCGGCAGGGGGCGGTCGGTACTGCTGAGGGTCCTGCCCCGCTGGCCGAGCCCACGGCTGCCGTCGCCGAAGAAGGCCCGGCCACCGAGGTGGTTCCGGTGGGCGACGAAGCCGCGGCCGCGGCGGCTGCCGGCGTGGGTGCCGGTGCGGTGGCGCTGCCCATCGCCGGGTACGACTCGATGCGCGTCAACGACATCCTGCCCCAGCTGTCGACGCTCAGCCTCGACGAGCTCGACGTCGTGCGCGAGCACGAGGAGCAGGGCAAGAACCGCAACACGGTGCTCAGCCGGGTCGACGACCTGATGGAGCAGAAGGCGGGGGCCGAGGAAGCCCCTGTCGCCGCTGCGGTCGCCGCCGCCGATGGTGGGGCCGACGACGGCATCGACGACCTCATCGAGGACTACGACAACCTGCGCGTCAATCAGATCCTCCCCCTGCTCGAGGAGCTGGACGACGACGAGCTGGAGGACGTGGCCGACTACGAGGAGGCGCACAAGAACCGGGCCTCCGTCGTCGACCGGATCGACCAGCTCCTCGGCGAGGGCGAGGTCGAAGCCGCCGGTGCGCCGGCGCCCGCCCCGGCCAAGAAGGCTCCGGCCAAGAAGGCCCCGGCCAAGAAGGTCGCGGCAGGAGCCAAGAAGGCGCCGGCCAAGAAGACGGCCGCGCCCGTCAAGAAGGCCCCGGTCAAGAAGGCGGCCGCCACCACCAAGAAGGCGACGGCGAGCACCACCAAGAAGGCCGCGGCCCCGGCCAAGAAGGCAGCCGCCCCGGCCAAGAAGACCGTCACCAAGAAGGCGGCCGCGCCGGCCAAGAAGGCGGCCAAGGCCACCAAGCGCTAGCCGCCCCCGACCGTTCTCGTAACGTGCAGGCCCGCATAGGCGGCGCCAGCGTTACGAGAACAGTTTAGGTGGGGGTGCGGGAGAGGCCGATGTCGATGGCGCGACCGTCGGGCAGCTCGGCCCGCCGGCCTGTGCTGAGGGGCCCGGCCACCACCAGCTCGGCGGCCAGCGTCTCCGCCATCACGTAGTCGCGGTGGGCCTCCACCGCGTCACGCACGTCGTGATGGTGGCCGGGGTCGATCACCAGGTGGATGCGGTCGGCCACGTGCAGCCCCGCTTCCCGGCGGGCAACCTGCACCAGGCGCACCACGTCGCGGGCCAGGCCCTCGCTCTCCAGCTCGGGCGTGGTGGTGGTGTCGAGCACGACCAACCCCGCGTTGCCGGGCAGGGCACGGGACGTGGTCTCGTCCCTGGCCGTGAGCCGCAGCGAGAACTCGTCGTCGGCCAGGGTGCGCCCGGCCACTTCCACCGTGCCATCCGGCCGGCGTTCCCACTGCCCGCCTCGCACGGCGGCCAACACCTTCTGCGTGTCCGGCCCCAGCCGGGGCCCGAGCACGGGCATGTTGAGCTGGAGCACCAGCTCGCCGGCGTCGCCCACGTTCTCGGTGAGCACCATCTGCTTGACGTTCACCTCTTCGGCCATGAGCGACGTGAACGGCGCCAGGCGCTCGGCACCCGGGGCGGCAACGGTCAACGACGGCAGCGGCAGGCGCACCCGCAGGCGCTGTTCCTTGCGCACCGACAGGGCGGCCGAACACACCTCGCGCACCAGGTCCATGGACGCCACCAGCTCCTCGTCGGCCGGCAGCTCCGAGGCCAACGGCCAGTCGGTCAGGTGCACGGACGGCTCGCCCGTGAGCCCGCGGTACACCGACTCGGTGGCCATGGGCAGCAGGGGCGCGGCCACGCGCGTGAGCACGTGCAGCACCGTGTAGAGCGTGTCGAAGGCGTCGGCGTCCGACTGCCAGAAGCGGTCCCGCGAACGGCGGATGTACCAGTTGTTGAGGGCGTCGAGGAACGACGTGATCGACGCGCAGGCGCCGGACAGGTCGAAGGCGTCCATCTGGGCCGTGACCTCGGCCACCAGCTGATGGGTCTTCGCCAGCACGTAGCGGTCGAGCGCGCCGGCCTGGTCGACCCGGAAGCGAGCCCGGTAACCATCGGTGTTGGCGTAGAGCGTGAAGAAGTACCACGCGTTCCAGATGGGGTTGAGCACCTGGCGGACGGCCTCGACGATGGATTTGCGGTCGACGACGAGGTCCTGGCCCCGCAGCACGGGCGAGGACAGGAGGAACCAGCGCATGGCGTCGGCCCCCACCGAATCGAAGACCTCCTCGGGGTCGGGGTAGTTGCGTAGGCGCTTGGACATCTTGCGGCCATCGGCGCCGAGCAGGATGCCGTGCACCACGCAGTTGGAGAACGCCGGGCGGTCGAACAGGGCGACGGCCAGCACGTGCAACGTGTAGAACCAGCCGCGGGTCTGGCCGATGTACTCGCAGATGAAGTCGGCCGGGAAGTGGGTCTCGAACCACTCCTTGTTCTCGAACGGGTAGTGCACCTGGGCGAAGGGCATGGAGCCCGAGTCGAACCAGCAGTCGAGCACGTCCTCGACGCGCCGCATCATGGACTGGCCGGTGGGGTCGTCGGGGTTGGGGCGCACCAGCTCGTCGACCATCGGGCGGTGCAGGTAGGTGGGGCGCACGCCGAAGTCCCGCTCCAGCTCGTCGAGCGAGCCGTACACGTCGATGCGCGGGTAGGCGGGATCGTCGCTCTTCCACACGGGGATGGGCGAACCCCAGAAACGGTTGCGGCTGATGGACCAGTCCCGCGCCGACTCCAGCCACTTGCCGAAGGACCCGTCGCGCACGTGCTCGGGCGCCCAGTTGATCTCCTGGTTGCGGGCGAGCATGCGGTCCTTGATGGCGGTGACGCGCACGAACCAGGACGAGACCGCCTTGTAGATCAGGGGCGTGTCCGTGCGCCAGCAGTGCGGGTACGAGTGCACGTACGAGTCGTGGCGCACGAGCACGCCGCGCGCCTTGAGGTCGCGGATGATGGGGGTGTTGGCGTCGAACACCTGGAGGCCCTCGTAGTCGGGCACCTCGCTGGTGAACACCCCCTGGCTGTCGACCGGGCAGACCACAGGGATGCCATTGGCCTGGCACACCCGCTGGTCGTCCTCGCCGAACCCTGGGGCCATGTGCACGGTGCCGGTACCGTCCTCGGTGGACACGAAGTCGCCCTCGAGGATGCGGAAGGCGTTGGGCGTGCCGGCGAAGAACGGGAACATGGGCGTGTACGGCCGGCCCACCAGGGCTGCGCCCTTCACCGTGCCCACTCGCGTGGCCCGGGCCAGCTCCCGCTCGTACTTGGCGACGGTGGCCTCGCCGATGACGTAGCGCGTGCCGTCCTCCTCGAACACCGCGTAGTCGATGTCGGGACCCACGGCCAGGGCCAGGTTGGACGGCAGCGTCCACGGCGTGGTGGTCCACACGAGGACGCGCTCGTGGTCGCCGTCGGCCAGCTCGAACCACACCGTGACGGCCGGGTCCTGCCGTTCCCGGTACGCGTCGTCCTGGCGGGTCTCGAAGTTGGACAGCGGCGTCTCGCACTCCCAGCAGTACGGCAGCACCCGCTCGCTCTCGTACAGCAGGCCCTTCTCGTGGAGCTGCTTCAAGGCCCACATGACGCTCTCCATGTAGGTGAGGTCCATGGTCTTGTAGTCGTGCTCCATGTCGACCCAGCGAGCCTGGCGGCGCACGTAGTCGTGCCACTCACCGGCCGTGTTCTCCACGAGGGAGCGGCAATACGCGTTGAAGGCGTCGAGCCCGTGACGGAGGATCTCCAGCCGGCCCCCCAGGCCCAGGGCCTTCTCCGCCTCCAACTCCGCGGGCAGGCCGTGGCAGTCCCACCCGAACCGGCGCTCCACCCGGCGCCCCCGCATGGTCTGGTACCGGGGTACGGCGTCCTTCACGAAACCGGTGAGGAGGTGCCCGTAGTGGGGGAGCCCGTTGGCGAACGGGGGCCCGTCGTAGAAGACGAACTCGTTGTCGTTGTTGTCGTCGCCGGCCGGCCGTTGCTCGACCGAGGCGGGGAAGGTTCCGGCCGCGTCCCACGAGGAAATGACGTCCTGCTCCAGCGCCGGAAAATCGGGCTGTTGCGGAACGTCGGGGTAAGGCCGGGACATGGCCCTACTCTACGGGCGTGCTGGACGACGTTTTCGAGTTTGCATCGGACGATGAGGACAGCCCGGAGATCGTGTTGCGGGTCCACGTGCAGCCGGGCGCCGGGCGCTCGGCGGTGGTGGGCAAGCACGGCAATGCCCTGAAGGTCCGGGTCGCCGCGCCCCCCGTCGAGGGGCGGGCCAACGCCGCCCTCCTCACCCTCCTGGCCTCCGTCCTGGGAGCCAAGGAGGCCGACGTGGAGCTGGCCTCGGGGGAGTCGAGCCGGGCCAAACGGGTGCGCGTGAAAGGTGTCACGCAGGCCGACGCCCGGCGCTTGCTGGAGGAGGCGCTGGTGGCCGGGAATGCGCCAGGGGGCAGGGGCGTTCATCGGGCTCGCTGAGCGGGTGTGGTACCGTCCCCCACCCTTCCGAGTCCGGGAGTGAAACTCGATCATGCCGAGAGCCTCCAAGGCTGTGCGTCCGACGGCCGCCAAGAAGCAAGCCCCACCCGCCAAGGCGGTGAAGAAGGCCGCCGCCGTGGTGAAGAAGGCGGCCACGAAGGCGGTGGCGGCCACCAAGAAGACGGGCACCGCGAGGAAGGCCGCACCGGCCAAAGCCACACCGGTCAAGAAGGAACAGGTCAGGAAGGCAACGGCGGCGCCGAAGAAGCAAGCGCCCCCTGCGCCGGTGAAGAAGTCGCCGGCCAGCGCCAGCAAGAAGAGTCAGCAGAAGGCACCCATCGCTGCACCCAAGAAGGAGGCGCCGGCCAAGGTGGCGGCAACCAAGAAGGAAGTGGTCCAGAAGAAGTCCGCGCCCGTGCTCGACAAGTTCTTCGAAGAACAGCGGGCGCTGTTGCTGGCCGAGCGAAGCGATTACGAACGGCAGGCCGTGGCCCTGAAGGCCGAGGCCGACTCGCTGGCCCAGGAGATGGAGCCGGGCGACATCCAGTTCGACGAGGAGTCGGGCGAGGGCGGCACCATGAACATCGACCGGGAGCGGGATCTGGCCCTGTCGGCCCAGGCCCGGATGGCGGTCGACGAGATCGACCACGCGCTGGCCAAGATCGAAAACGGCACCTACGGCAACTGCGAACGGTGCGGCCAGCCCATCCCTCGGGCCCGGCTCAAGGCTCTGCCCTACGCCCGCCTATGCGTGGCCTGCAAGAGCGGGGGCCTGTCCCGGCGGTAGGCGACCGCCGGCGAGGGCGCCTGCTCCTCACCGGGGCGGTCGCCGTCGCCGTGGTCGTCGCCGACCAGGTCACCAAGACCCTCGCCCTGCACCACCTGGCCGACGGTCCCGTCCATCTGTTCTGGACGCTGCGGTTCAACCTGTCGTTCAACTCCGGTGCTGCCTTCGGGCTGGGCCGGGGGCTGGGGCCGGTGCTGGTGGCCATCGCCATCGGCGTCCTCGTCGTGCTGCTGGGCCTGGGCCGGGTGGCCATGGCCCGGCCCCTGGCCGCGCTCGCCCTCGGGCTCCTGCTGGGTGGGGCGGTGGGCAACCTGATCGACCGCCTGGTGCGCGACCACGGTGGCGCGGTGGTGGATTTCATCGACCTGCGCTGGTGGCCCATCTTCAACGTGGCCGACATGGCCATCACCGTCGGCGCCATCCTGCTGGTGTTGGTGAGCCGGGAACCGCAGTCAAGGCAACCTTGAGGGAGACCATCCCCGCCGCCCTGGCCGGGGAGCGAGTGGACAGAGCCGTGGCCCTCCTCACCGGCCTGCCCCGGTCCGACGTGGCCTCGCTGGTCGAGGCCGGCGGCGTGCGGCTGGCCGGCCGGGTGGTCACCACCCGCAGCCGCCGGGTGGGCGAGGGCGAGGTGCTGGAGGTCGACGTGCCCGCGGTGGTAGCCGACCTGGGCCCCCAATCGGAGCCCGAGGTGGCGGTCCCCGTGGTCCACGCCGACGAGGACGTGGTGGTCATCGACAAGCCCGCCGGCCTGGTCGTCCACCCTGGGTCCGGCCACCTCCGGGGCACGCTGGTCAACGGCCTGCTGGCCCGCTTCCCGGACCTGGCCGGCGTGGGCCCCGACCCCGCCCGCCCCGGCATCGTCCACCGCCTGGACAAGGGCACGTCCGGCCTGCTGGTCGTGGCCCGGTCGGCCCGGGCCTACGAGTCGCTGGTGGCCCAGCTCAAGCGCCGCCAGGTCGAGCGCCGGTACCTGGCCCTGGTGTGGGGGCAGGTGGCGTCGCCCGCCGGGTTGGTGGACGCACCCATCGGCCGGGCCTCGGGTGACCCCACCCGCATGGCCGTGAGCAGCAAGGGCCGGGAGGCCCGCACCCGCTACGAGGTGCTGGCCCGGTACACCGAACCGGTGCCCCTCACGCTGCTCGAGTGCCGGCTGGAGACGGGTCGCACCCACCAGATCCGCGTCCACCTGGCCGCCATCGGCCACCCCGTCGTGGGTGACACCCGCTACCGGGGCGGCCGAGCGGCGCTGGCCGTCCCCCGGCCCTTCCTGCACGCCCACCGCCTGGCCTTCGACCACCCGGGAAGCGGCGAGCGGGTGCAGTTCGACTCGCCCCTCCCGGCCGACCTGGAAGAAGTCCGTGGCCGACTCTCCTGAGGCGCCCCCGGAGCTGTCCGAAGAGCAGGCCCGCCGCCTGGTGCTGCTGGCCGTGGGCGCCCTGGTGGTGTTCCTGCTGGCCGCGTCGGTGGCGGCCGTCGCCGCCCATCGCGACCGGGGCCAGCGGGCGTCGGACCAGACGGTGGCGAGCGGCGACGACATCGGCGCGTCCACCGGCCCCCTCCCCGGCACCGACCTCACGACCTACGTCGCCAGCCGCACCGGCGTGCTGCCCCGGGCCAAGGGGACGTGGGCCGCGGTGGTGTCGTTCGCCGGGTACGCGTCCGACGCCGACGCCCGGGCCCGCCTGCGGAGTGTCGACGTGCAGGCCCTGCTCGTGGCCCCTCCGGGCGGCGCCCCCGAGGCGGTGAGCGGCGACCTGGGGGCCTGGGCCCAGAAGGCCAGGGCCGACGCCCAGGAGGAGCGGGCCAACCTCCAGTCCATGGCCAACACCACGGACGACACGGACTTCAAGGCCCAGTTCCAGGCCGACATCGCCCGCCTGGACAAGCTCCTCGCCGCCCTCAACCCCAACGGGCCCGTGGTGTTCGGGGCCGTGGTGGTGGGCCAGGCCGACGACCTGCGGGCCCTGGCCAGCACGGCAGGCGTGCGCCTGGTCGACCTGGTGGGCCGGCGCCCGCCGGCGTCGCTCGCCCTCTTGCGGGGCGTTCGCCCCGAAGAGGCGGTCCAGGCGGGCAGGCCCCCCACCCGCCCCGCCTGACGTCCCGCCCGGTCAGCGGAGGCGGCGGACGTCCATCTCGGGGTGGGGTTGGTAGGGCTCGACCCGCAGCGTCCCGTCCAACACGGCCACGCCCTCGGCCGACACCACCACCGGCTCCAGGGTCAGCTCCGCCACCTGGGGCACCTCGGCCGCCAGCAGGCCGACCCGCACGAGCAGGTCCTCCAGGGCGGCGACGTCGAGCCCGGCCAGCAGAGGCGCGCTGGGGAGCGACTGCACCAGCCGGGCCGCGTCCACGTCGGTGAGGGGCACGAGGGCGTAGGCCTCGTCGCCCAGCAGGTCGGCCAGGGGGTCGGCCGAGGCGAGTGCGAGCACCGGGCCGAACGACTCGTGCTGCGTGACCCGCACCCGCAGCGGGCGGCCGTCACTCGCCGGCCCGGTGGGAATGCCGAAGGCGCCCAACAGGGGGAGCAGCTCCAACGCACCGAGCCCGCTCACGTCGACATCCAGGTCCGGCACCGTGCCCTCGGGCTGGGCCAGCCACTCGGCCCGCTCCACCATGCGGGCCAGGGCCAGGGCGGCCGACTCCGGGTAGGCGAAGCAGGGCAGGGTCTCCGGGGCGGCCGTCGACAGCAAGAAGTTGCCGAGCACGGGCTTGGCCGAGCCCGCCGCCGCTCGCTCCACGGCGGCGATCACCTCGTCGGCGCCGTGGGCCAGCGGGGGCGTGAACACGGCGATCATGGCGTCCACGTCGGGGTCGGCGAGCACGTCTCGCAGGGCCTGCTCGTAGTCGCCGGGCGAGGCGTCGAAGGGCAGGCGGACCAGGGCGGCCACGTCGAGCCCGGCGCCCTGGGCGGCGTCGACGGCGAGCGCCCCCGGCCCGGCGGCGTTGCCCACCACCGCCACCCGCCGGCCCTGAGGTAGGCGCTGGGTGGTCAGGGCCTGGGCCACGTCGAACAGCTGCTCCAACGTGTCGACGCGGGTGACGCCCGCCTGCCGGAACAGTGCTTCCACGGCGTCCTCGGCCCGGTCCCGCCGCCCGCTCTTCACCGCGATCACCGGCTTCGTCCGCGCCACCCGCCGAGCCACCCGGGAGAACGTGCGGGGGTTGCCGAAGGACTCCAGGTAGAGGAGGACGATGTCGGTGGCGTCGTCGTCCTCCCAGAACTGGATGAGGTCGTTGCTGCTGACGTCGGCCTTGTTGCCCAGGGCCACGAAGGTCGACACGCCCAGGTTCCGCCGACCCAGCTCACCGAGGATGGCCACGCCCAGCGCCCCCGATTGGGACACGAACCCCACCCGGCCCACGCCAGCCAGCACCGGGGCGAAGGTGGCGTGCATGGAGACGGCCGGGGCCGTGTTCACCACTCCCATGGAGTTGGGGCCGACGATGCGCATGCCCAGGCGGCGGGCGTGCTCCACCAGCTGGCGCTCCTCGGTGGCGCCCTCGGGGCCGGCCTCCGAGAACCCGGCGGACACGACCACCAGGCCGCCCACGCCCTTGGCCCCGCACTGGTCGACCACCGCGGGCACCTCCTTGGCGGGCACGGCGATGACGGCCAGGTCGACGGCGTCGGGGATGTCGAGGACGGTGGGGTAGGCCCGGATGCTGGCCACGTGGGTGGCCGTGGGATGGACGGGGAAGACGGGCCCGGCGAAGCCGCCCCGCACCAGGTTGCGCAGGACCTCGTGGCCCAGGGTGCCGCCGGTGCGGCTGGCCCCGATGACGGCGATGGAGCGGGGCGCCAGGAGGCGTTGCACGGAGCGGGCGGCGGCGTGGCGCTCCCGGTCGTGCATGGCCGACACCGACGCCTCGGTGGGGTCGATGCGGAAGCGCACCCGCACCACGCCGTCGGACAGGTGGCGCTCGTCGCCGAACCCGGCGGCCCGGAACACGTTGAGCATGCGGTTGTTGCCGGGCAGGGTGTCGGCCACGAACTCGTGGATGCCCGCCTCCCGGGCGGTGGCGGCCAGGTGCTCGAGGAGGAGGGTGCCCAGGCCCCGGCCCTGGTGGGCGTCGTCGATGACGAAGGCGACCTCGGCAGTGGTCGCCCCCTCGCCCAGTCGGTCGTAGCGCGCCACGCCTACCAGGTCCTCACCCAGCTCGGCCACCAGGGCCATGCGGTCGACGTAGTCGACGTTGGTGAAGCGCTCGACCATGGCGTCGGACAGCGTGGGGATGGGGGAGAAGAAGCGGAGGTAGATGGTCTCGGCCGACAGCCGCTGGTGGAGCGACCGCAGGCGGTCGGCGTCATCGGGACGGATGGGGCGGACGTGGACGGTGCCGCCGTCGGCCATGACCACGTCGGCCTCCCACTGGGCCGGGTAGGGCATGGCGGTCAGCTGAGGGGTTCGAGCAGGGCCGGGGCGTTGCCCCGGGCTCGATTGACCATGTCGGCCAAGGTGAACGAGTCGAGGTGGGTGCGCATGTGGGTGCCGACGTCGGCCCACACGGCGAGGAGCACGCACTGGCCCTCGTGGTCGCACGCCCCGTTCTGATGGGGCTCGCCGAAGTCGCCGGCCACGATGGGCCCGTCCACCGCGCTCACGATCTGGCCGAGCGTGATCTCCGAGGGGTCGCGGGCCAGCACGTACCCGCCGCCCACGCCCCGCTTGGAGCGCACCAGCCCGGCCCCCTTGAGGGCCAGCAGGATCTGCTCGAGGTAGGGCTGGGGCAGGCCCGTGCGCTCGGCGATGTCGCGCACGGACGTCGGCCCCGACTCCTCGGCGTGGAGGGCAAGGGACAGGAGGGCCCGGCTGGCGTAGTCGCCCCGGGTGGAGACCTTCACGCTCCCAATGGTACGGCGGCCGGAGTGGTGTCCGCGGAAGGACTGGTTCGCCGGGGGGTGCCAAATAGCCCGATCGGACTATGGAAAGTCAATGCCCGCTGTCGCAGTATTCGTTGTACAGACAAGCCCGCCCGGGTCCGTCCCGATCGACCACCGCCCCCCGGCCGACAGGACACCCGGAGTGAGGGTTCCGGTCGGTGGCTCCCGCCTCCCGGTGCCACCGACCGGGACCTTCCCCGGGCTTCTCGTCCGGTGTGCCGTGCCGGGGGTTCTCGGCACGTGTGTGACACCGCACCCGTCAGCACGTGCCGGGAACAGGCCGTCTAACGTCGCCCGCCGTGTTGTCGTCGCCCAAGGCGCCCGCCCCCGTGCTGCCCGACTACGGCGGGGCGTGCATCGACGCGGTGGTGCCTTCCCTGCTGCGGGGCCTGCGTCCCTCCTGGCTGCCGGCCGAGGCCGCCGGCGCCCGGCAGGTCGTCCTCCTCGCCCTCGACGGCCTGGGCTGGGAGCAGCTCCAGGAGCGGCGGGCGGCCGGGCTGGCGCCCCAACTGGCGTCCATGGCGGGCGGCCCCATCACCACGGTGGCGCCCAGCACCACGGCCACCGCTCTCACCTCGCTGGTCACGGGCACGCCGCCCGCCCAGCACGGCGTGCTCGGGTACCGGGTGGCCACGGCCCACGGCGTCCTCAACGTGCTGCGCTGGCGCACGCCCGAGGGCGACGCCCGCCAGACCGTGCCGCCCGCCGAGTTCCAGCGCCTGCCCCCGTTCGAGGGCCGGCCCGTGCCCGTGGTGACCCGGGCCGAGTTCGCCCGCACCGGCTTCACCACCGCCCAGTTCACGGGCGCCCGACTGGTGGGGTGGCGGGCCCTGTCCACGCTGGTGGTCGAGGTGCGTGCGCTGCTGGAAGCGGGGGAGCCGTTCGTCTACGCCTACTACGACGGCGTCGACAAGGTCGCCCATGAGTACGGCTTCGGTGCCCACTACGACGCCGAACTGGCGGCCACCGACCGGCTGGTGGCCGACCTGTGCTCGGTGCTGCCGCCGGGTGCCGTCCTGGTCGTCACCGCCGACCATGGGCAGGTGCAGGTGGGCAGCGCCCTCGTCACCCTCGACCCCGACGTGCTGGCCGACGTTGAGCTGCTGTCGGGCGAGGCCCGGTTCCGGTGGCTGCACCTGCGGCCGGGGGTGCGGGCCGACGACGTAGCCGCGCTGGCCCGGTCGTTCTACGGCGAACTGGCCTGGGTCCACACCCGGGACGAGGTGATCGAAGCCGGGTGGTTCGGTGGGCCGGTGCCCCCGGACCTGGTCGACCGCATCGGCGACGTGGCCGTGGTGCCCTTCCAGCCGGTGGCCCTGCTCGACCCGGCCGACACGGGCGAGACGACCCTGGTGTGCCGGCACGGGTCGCTCACGTCGGCCGAGATGCTGGTGCCGTTGTTGGTCCACCGTGCGTGAGCGGGGAAGGATGGAGGCATGGCCGACCAGTCCGACACGCAGATGAACCAGCCGCCGCAGCTGCTGATCGTGGACCAGCCCGGCGACGGGCAACCGGGAGAGCCGGGGCTGTCGGGGCAGCCGGGCGAGGCCGAGCGGGAGACGGTCGAGCAGCCGGCCAAGGTCATGCGCATCGGCTCGATGATCAAGCAGTTGTTGGAGGAGGTGCGCCAGGCGCCGCTCGACGAGGCCAGCCGGGTGCGGCTCAAGGAGATCTACGAAACGTCGGTGATGGAGCTGGGCAAGGTGCTGTCGCCCGACCTGCGGGACGAGCTGGACCGGCTGGCCGCCCCGTTCGACGAGGGGCCGCCCACCGAGGCCGAGTTGCGGGTCGCCCACGCCCAGCTGGTGGGGTGGTTGGAGGGGCTGTTCCACGGGATCCAGGCCACGCTGTTCGCCCAGCAGATGCAGGCCCGGGCCCAGCTGGAGGAGATGCGCCAGCGGGCGCTGCCCGCCGGGGGGCCCGAGCAGCCCGGCATCCGCCCCCCCGGCTACCTGTAGCCCGCCCGCCGGCCGCGGCCTCGTACCGCGCGGCGTCGGCCCGGCGCGCCGGCTGGCCCAGCCCGGCGCTGAGGACGCCCACGGTGAGCAGGGCGATGAGCAGCGACGCCGCCAGCACGTCCGCGACCAGCCCGCCCGGTACCGGGCTCGCACCCGTTGCCCTCCAAGCGCCGGGTGTGCCATCGGCCGCACCTTCGCGTCCGTCCCGGCGCGCGACGCGGTGCGGGCGCTGCCCGTGCCGTGGGAGAGACGGCGCGGCCCGGCGGGGCGCGCTACCCTGAATCACACCCATGTAGTTCGTCCACAGCTTCTGCACAGAGGGGCCACGTACCTGTGGGGAACTCCTTCACCCACCTGCACCTGCACACCGAGTTCTCGATGCTCGACGGTGCTGCACGCGTCCACGAGGTCGTGGCCGCGGCCGTGGCCGACGGGCAGCCCGCCATCGGGATCACCGACCACGGCAACATGTACGGGGTCCTCGACTTCTACAAGGCGTGCAACGACCAGGGCATCACCCCGGTGATCGGTACCGAGGCGTACATGGCCAGGGAGAGCCGGACCGAGCGGCCCGTGCGCCGGGGCCGGGTGGACGACACCGGCGGCGAGGCGGGGGAGGGCGACAAGCTCTACTACCACCTCACCCTCCTGGCCGAGACGACCCAGGGCTACCGCAACCTGATGAAGCTGTCGTCGGCCGCCTTCCTCGAGGGCTACTTCTACAAGCCCCGGCTCGACTGGGAGCTGCTGGCCCAGTACCACGAGGGCGTCATCGCCACCACCGGATGCCTGGGCGGCGTCGTCCTCCAGGCCCTGCTGAAGGGCGACTTCGAAGAAGCCACCCGCTTGGCCGCCCGTCTCCAGGACATCTTCGGGAAGGACTCACTGTTCGTCGAGCTCCAGGACCACGGGCTGGCCGCGCAGCACAAGACCAACCCCCAGCTGCTCGACATCGCCCGCCGCATCGGTGCCCCCCTGCTGGCCACGAACGACAGCCACTACACCCACAGGGAGGACTCGGTCGCCCACGACGCCCTGCTCTGCGTGCAGACGGGCTCCACCATGGACGACCCCAAGCGCTTCAAGTTCGAGTCCGACGAGCACTACCTCAAGTCGGCGGCCGAGATGCGCCACCTCTTCCGGGACTGGCCCGAGGCGTGCGACAACACCCTCTGGATCGCCGAGCGGGCCAAGGTGGAGATCGAGTTCGGCAAGCCCAAGCTGCCCGAGTTCCCCCTGCCCGACGGGTTCACCAACGGCACCGAGTACCTGCGCTGGCTGACCTACGAAGGGGCCCGCCAGCGGTACGGCCAGTCGTTGCCCAGCGTGGTCACCGAGCGCCTCGAGTACGAGCTGGGCGTCATCGACGACATGGGGTTCTCCGACTACTTCCTCGTGGTGTGGGACCTCATCCGCTTCGCCCGCGACCGCAAGATCCGGGTGGGCCCGGGCCGGGGTTCGGCCGCCGGGTGCTGCGTGGCCTACTGCCTGCGCATCGTCGACCTCGACCCCATCCGCTACGACCTGCTGTTCGAGCGCTTCCTCAACCCCGGGCGCAAGCAGATGCCGGACATCGACATGGACTTCGACGACCGGTATCGGGGCGAGATGATCAAGTACGCGGCCGAGCGCTACGGCTGGGACCACGTGGCCCAGATCGTGACGTTCTCCACCATCAAGGCCCGGGCCGCCGTGCGCGACGCGGCTCGGGTGCTGGGCTACCCGTACCAGGTGGGCGACAAGGTGGCCAAGGCCATGCCCCCGTTGGTGATGGGCCGGGACACGCCGCTGTACGCGTGCCTCGAACCGCATCCCAAGTACGAGGACGGCTACAAGATGGCCACCGAGCTGCGGGAGATGTACGCGGCCGACCCCGACACCAAGAAGGTCGTCGACGTGGCCCGGGGGCTGGAAGGGCTGCGCCGCCAGGACGGCATCCATGCCGCTGCCGTCGTCATCACCCACGAGCCCCTCACCGAGTACCTCCCCATCCAGCGCAAGCCGGAGGCGGGCAAGCCCGTCGAGGAGGCGCCCATCGTCACCCAGTACGAGATGCACGGGGTCGAGGAGCTGGGCCTGCTGAAGATGGACTTCCTGGGCCTGCGCAACCTGTCGGTGATCGAGCAGGCCCTCGACCTCATCCAGGCGGCCACGGGCGAGCGGCCCGACATCGACAGCGTGCCCCTCGACGACGAGAAGACGTTCGAGATGCTGCGCAGGGGCGAGTCCATCGGCGTGTTCCAGCTGGAGGGCGGCCCCATGCGGACGCTGATGCGCTCGCTCGCCCCCACCTCCTTCGACGACGTGGCCGCCCTGGTGGCGCTGTACCGGCCCGGGCCCATGGCGGCCAACATGCACAACGACTACGCCGACCGGAAGAACGGCCGGAAGCAGATCTCGTACATCCACGACGACCTGGCCGAGATCCTCGCCGACACGCAAGGGCTGATGATCTACCAGGAGTCGGTCATGCGGGTGGCCCAGAAGTTCGCCGGCTACTCGCTGGAGGAGGCCGACAACCTCCGCAAGGCGTGCGGCAAGAAGATCCGCGAGCTCATCGCCAAGGAGCGGGAGAAGTTCGTCGAGGGTTGTGAGCGCACGGGCTACGGCCGCAGCATCGGCACCGCCCTGTTCGACGTCATCGAGCCCTTCGCCGACTACGCCTTCAACAAGTCGCACTCCTACGGCTACGGCCTGGTCAGCTACCAGACGGCCTGGCTCAAGGCCAACTACCCGGTGCAGTACCTGGCTGCCCTCCTCACCTCGGTCAAGGACGACAAGGACAAGACCGCCGTCTACCTGTCGGAGTGCCGGGGCCTGGGCATCGAGGTCCTCGTTCCCGACGTCAACCTGTCCATCTCCGACTTCTCCACGCGGACGAGCCCGGCCGGCTCCGGAGGCCATCACCAGGGCACCATCCCGTTCGGCTTGTCGGCCATCCGCAACGTGGGCGAGGGTCTGGTCGCCCACATCGTGGCCGAGCGGGAGCGGGGCGGGCCCTTCACCGACTTCTACGACTTCTGCGAGCGGGTCGACCCCCAGGTGCTGAACAAGCGCACGGTCGACTCGCTGATCAAGGCGGGCGCCTTCGACGCCATGGGCCATCCCCGCAAGGGCCTGTCGCAGGTGTTCGAGATGATCGTCGACCGCATGCTGGCCCGGCGCCGGGAGGCCGAGCTCGGGATCATGTCGCTCTTCGGCGACGCGCCGGGCGGCGACGGCGCGGCCGACGCCGGGCCCGGCTTCGACGACGCCCGGGTGCCCATCCCCGACACCGAGTTCGACAAGATGCAGAAGCTCGCCTTCGAAAAGGAGATGCTCGGGCTGTATGTCTCCGACCACCCGCTGATGGGGGCCGAGGCCGCCCTGCGCAAGCACACCGAGGCGGGCATCGGCGAGCTGCGGGAGCTGCGGGAGGGCGACGTGCGCTGGGTGGGCGGCGTGGTCACCACCCTGTCCCGCCGCTACACCAAGAAGGGCGACCTCATGGGCACCTTCACCCTCGAGGACCTGGAGTCGGCCATCGAGGTCTGGATGTTCCCCCGGGTGATGCAGGAGTACGGCCATCTGCTGGCCGACGACGCCATCGTCTGCGTCAAGGGCAGGGTGGACATGCGGGACGATCAGCCCAAGTTGACCTGCCTGGAGCTGAAGCGCCCCGAGCTGGTGCTCGACGGGGGTCCGCCCCTGCGGGTGTCGCTCCCGCTCAACGCCCTCACCGACTCGATGGTGGTCCGTCTCAAGGAGCTCCTGGTGCAGCACGGGGGCGACTCGCCGGTGTTTCTGCACGTCGGCCAGAAGGTCCTCCGGCTGCCCGACGAGTTCAACGTGGACGCCACCCGGGGCCTCTGTGCCGAGCTGCGCGTCCTCCTCGGAGCTGACTGCCTGGTGGCCTGAGCAGGGCGTTCGCGCTCGGGCCCGGGGTGTTCGCGTGGAGCTAACCCGCCCGCATCCCCTAAACTGGCACACCGGTATGGCGATCGAAGTTGAGACCAAGGACTGCACGGCACTCAGCGACGCCGAGCTCGGCGAGATGGCTGACATCTGCGCCGACGGGCCCGCGGGCTACGACGTGGGGCTGCTCTCCAAGCAGCGCGAGGAATGGGTGCTCATCACCCAGGCCCGCGACAACGACAAGCTGCAGGGGTATTCGTTCTGCACCTTGGAGCGCATCGGCGGCACCCCGTGCCTGCTGGTGGGGCTGGCGTCGGTCAAGCGCACGGCACGGCGGGAGGGCGTGCTGAAGGCCGTCATGGCCGACCAGTACCGCCGGGCCCTGCTCGCCTTCCCCGACGAGGACGTGCTCGTCGGCACCAAGTTCATCGACCCGTCGGGCTACCTGGCCTTCAAGGGCCTGGAGGACATCGTGCCCCGCCCCGGCCACAAGGCCTCGGGCGAGGAGCGGGCCTGGGGCCGGCGCCTGGCCAAGCGGTTCGGGGCCGAGGGTCGCATCGACGACCGTACCTTCGCCGTCACCGGTGACGGCAACGCTGCCGGCTGCCTGGACCACGAGGCGCTCAAGCCCGAGGGCCTCGACCCCGCCATCACCCCGTTCTTCGGGTCCCTCAACCACCAGCGGGGCGACTTCCTGATCGCCTTCGGCTGGGCCATGGCCGAAGACCTGGCGGGCGGGAAGCTGGGCAAATAACGCCTGCGGGGCCGGATTTTGCCAACCCTTGGCTCAGTGGTTCGCGTCGCCCGGTCGAGACCATCCGCATGGAAGCCCGCCGATTCGGTGACAGTAACGTCATGAAGATCGGCCTGGTGCTGGGCGGCGGGGGCGTGGTGGGCATGGCGTACCACGCCGGGGTCCTGCGGGCCCTCGAGGCCGAGACCGGCTTCGCGCCCGACAGCGCCGATGTGGTGGTGGGCACCAGCGCCGGCAGCGTGGTGGGCGCCTACCTGCGCACGGGCTGGACCACCGAGGACTTCTGGCAGCTGGCCATGGGCACCCATCCCCGCCTCGAGGCCATCGGCGGCGCCGACCCCAGCCAGGCCCGTCGCAACATCCTCACCCCCGCCTTCCGCTCGCCCGTGGAGCTGGTGCGCCGCTCGGTGGGGTCGGCCTACATCCTGGGCCGGTCGGTGGTGCGGGTGCCCCTGCCCATCCCCGCGCCCCTGGCGCACGCCTTCCCCAGCGGGCTGTTCGCCATGACCGAGGGCGAGCGCCGCTTCGCCCAGGAGCTGCCCGAGGCCTGGCCCGAGCGGGACCTGTACATCACGGCCATGGACATCACCAGCGGCCGGCGCATCACCCTGGGGCGGCCCGGCTCGCCCGAGATCGACCTGCCCCGGGCCGTCACCGCCTCGTGCGCCATCCCCGGCCTGTACAAGCCGGTGCGGTGGGGACGGATGACGCTGGTCGACGGCGGGGTGCACTCGGGCACCAACCTCGACCTGGCCGCGAAGTCCGGGTGCGATCTCATCGTGGCCGTCGCTCCCATGGCCTACGACCCGGCCTCGCCACCCGCGGCCGTGGCCCAACTGGTGCGGCGCATCCCGTCCCGGAGCCTGGCGGCCGAGGCGGCCGACGCCCGGCGCAAGGGCGTGACCGTGGTCATGTTGCGACCCACTGCCCCCGAGTTGCGCCTGCACGGGCTCAACCTCATGCGCCCGAACGGTCTGGACAAGGTGGCCCAGGCCGCCTACGAGGCCACGGTCGACTCCCTCGCCACCGACCGCCTGCGCGACGCCCTGGAGGCGGCCGCCGCCTGACCGTCGGGGGCCTGCCGGTCGCTCGATCGGTTCGTCGCCGCAAGGTTTTCCAAAGGTCCGGCGTCCATCGTCGGCAGGGTCGGGAAGGAGACCCCCCAGGTGGACGTCCGTGCGGGCACGTCAGCGCAGAGCAGGCCTGAGCGCCGGTCTGCCAGGCGCGCCTCGGGGCGGCTCGAGTGGGCCCACAAGCGAGGCCGGGGCGGGGCGCCGGCCGCGGCCGCGGGTGCCGGTGCGGGTGCGGGTGCGGGCCGGGGGCCCCGGATCGGCTTGGTGCTGGGCGCGGGCGGCCTGGTGGGGATCGCCTACCACTCGGGCGTGCTGCGGGCCCTGGAGGTCGAGGCCGGCTTCGTGCCCGCCCAGGCCGACCTGCTCGTGGGCACCAGCGCCGGCAGCGTGGTGAGCGCCTACCTCCGCTCGGGCTGGACCACCGACGACTTCTGGCGGGTGGCGCTGGGGACGCACCCGTTGTACGAGAGCATCTGCTCCCCGGACCCGGCCGAGGCTCGGCGGGACCTGATGACGCCGGCCTACCACTCGCCCGTGGAGCTGGTGCGCCGGGCCGTGGGGTCGGCCATGGTCGCCGGGCGGTGCCTGGCCCACGTCAATGTGCGCATCCCCCGCCGCCTGACCACCGTGTTCCCCTCGGGCCTGTACGAGATGACGGCCGGGCACCGACGGTTCCGCCAGGAGCTGCCGGCATCGTGGCCGGCGCGGCGGCTGTTCCTCGTTGCCATGGACCTGACCAACGGGCGCCGGGTGGTGTTCGGCCGGCCCGGGTCGCCCGCCGTCGGCGTGCCCGACGCGGTGCTGGCGTCGTGCGCCATCCCCGGCGTCTACGAGCCCGTGCAGGTGGACGGCATGATGCTCGTCGACGGCGGCGCCCATTCCAGCACCAACCTCGACCTGGCCGCCGACGCCGGGTGCGACGTGGTGGTGGCCATCGCCCCCATGGCGTACGACAAGGCCGACCCGCCCAGCACCCTGACCCAGGTCGTGCGGCGCGCGCCGATCCGGGCCATGACCCACGAGCTGGCCATGGCCCAGGCCGCCGGGGCCGAGGTGGTGACGTTCAGCCCGTCGGCCGAGGAGGTCAACCTCCACGGGTACAACATGATGCGGCCCGAGGGTCTGGAGGAGGTGGCCCGAGCCGCCTACGACGTCACCGCCCGGGCCGTGCGCCACGGCGCCGCCCGAGTGCTGGAGGCCGTGGTCGCCGCCGTCTGACGCAGCCCCGGCTCAGCGGCGGGGGAGGAGGCCGGCCACCACCTTGGAGCAGTAGCCGTCGTGGGGGGCGCTGAGGGCGACGATCAGCCGCGCCGGGACGAAGCCGAGCTGGTCGGCCAGGGCGGCGCCGCCCAGGTGGGCCCGGCCCGTGCTGGTGAGGTGCTGGCCCAGCCAGGGGTCGGCCAGGGGGAGCTCGTGCGTCAGACCCCGCCACAGGAACCGGCACGCCGTTCCCTGGGCCCGGCGCACCACCGCGGGCGGGGCCGTGGGTGCCACCAGGCACAGCGAGGGCGTGCGGCCCGACAGCGTCCAGTAGGGCGCGGTCAGCGCCGGGAACCCGAGGAGGTGCTGGCCGGGCGCCAGGAGCAGGGGGCGCAGGTAGCGGTCGACCACCCGGCCCCGGAGCCGCCCCACCCTGCGGGGCGGGCGGACGACGGCCAGCGCCTCGGGCCGGGCCGGGTCGGGCACGTCCTGGTCGGCGGCCGGGTCGACCCGGACCACGTCGAAGGTGGCCACCGGCGTGGTCGACCGCTCGGGCCAGTGGGCGAAGACGAACGTGCCCTGCTCGAGGTCGACCCCGATGCAGCTGCCCGGTCTGGTGGCGAGCGCCAGCAGGGTCCGAGGTGGGGCAGCGGTTCGAAGCGCAGTGACCACGAGATTCATGATGAGCGGGCTCACCAGAAAGTTGGTGGATGGCCGTACCCCTCAGGACGCTCTCGTGCGTTCACGACGGCGGAGGGGTCTCCGCCAAGAGCTTTTCAAAAGGTCGCCGGCGCACGGTGAGGGGTGACGGCGGAACGAAGCGAGATCGGAGAACCCCGGATGACGACAGCGACGCTGGTGCGAGCGGCGATCGCGGTGCTCGATGAGAGTGGCCGGGTCGTCGTCATCTTCGCCGGGAAGGATGCAGCCGCAGCCGCCGAGGAATGGCAGGCGGCCGGCTACCGGACCCAACCCCTCGAACTCTCGTGATGAGCGCCCCCGAGTGGCATCCCTCCCCCGAGGAGGTACGCCGCATCGTGGCCGAGATGCGCCCCATCATCGAAGCGTTCGCCCACGGCACGCAGGCCGACCTGCAGCCGGCCTGCAAACGCCGCCGGGCGCGAGTCCACGGGGCGCGTGCGGGCAGCGTGGCCCGCACCGCCCCGAAGGCGCAGGTGGCCCCGAAGGCGCAGGTGGCCTACTAGGGCGCAGCAGCCTCCTAGCCCGCCAGCGACGGGCCCGCCAGCTGTTCGACCAGGGCGGTGGCCGAGTCCACCGGCGCCTGGCAGGTGAAGCTGCGGCACACGTAGGCCAGGCCATCCGCCCGGCCTTCCCAGAGCGGTGAGTCGTACCGCTCCCCCCACGCCAGCACGGCGTTGGGCAGGTACCGGCGCTGGACGGCCGCCACCAGGTCGGGCCGCTCGCCGGTGATCGCCACCTCGTCCACCCCGCTCACGGTGAGGTCGACAGCCGCCAGGGCATGGGTGAAGGCCGACGGCTGCTGCTCGAGCGCCGGGCGCAGCAGGGCCAGGACCCCCTCGCCCCGGGCCAGGTAGCGCTCGTCGCCGGTGAGGGCGGCCAGCCGCAGCAGGGCGACGGCCGCCACCGAGTTGGCCGACGGCGTGGCCCCGTCGTACAGGTCCTTCTGGCGGACGATCAGCGCCTCGCCGTCCCGCCCCACAGTGAAGAACCCTTCGCCCTCGGTGTCGTGGAACAAGTCGACCAGCCCGTCCGCCGCCGCCCGCGCCTCGTCGATCCAGCGGGCCTGCCCGGTGGCCTCGGCCAGGCGGACGAACGCGTCGACCAGCCAGGCGTAGTCGACGGCGTAGGCCAGGTGACGGGCGCCCGCGTCGCGCTGCCACGACCGGTGCCAACGGCCGTGCTCGCCCCGCAGGTTGGCGATGAGGAACTCGGCGATCTCGACGGCGGCGGCCAGCCAGTCGTCCCGGCCCATGGCGGCGGCCGCCTCGGCCAGCGACGCCACGAACATGGCGTTCCACTCGGTGAGCACCTTGTCGTCCAACCCCGGCCGGACTCGCTGCTCCCGGCGCTCGAACAGCTCCTTGCGGGCGGCCTCCACCTCGGGCGGTCGCAGCACGTCGCCCCGGGCGTGCATGCGGTTGAGGATGGTGGTGCCGTGCTCGAAGTTGCCCCGGGCCGTGGCGCCGTACCACTCGGCGGCCACGTCGGGCAGCTCGTCCCTGTGCCACACGTAGAACTTGCCCTCCTCGCCCTCGGAGTCGGCGTCCTCGGCCGAGTACAGCCCGCCCTCGGGCGTCCGCAGGTCGCGCAGCACGTAGGCCACCGTCTCCTCCACGACCTGGCGCCAGCGGTCGTGCTCGGCCACCTGCCAGCCGTGGAGGTACAGGCGCACCAGCCCGGCCTGGTCGTACAGCATCTTCTCGAAGTGGGGGACGAGCCACACCCGGTCGACGGAGTAGCGGGCGAAGCCGCCGCCCAGGTGGTCGTAGATGCCGCCCGACGCCATGGCGTCGAGGGTGGTGGTCACCATGGCCAGGGTGTCGTCGGACCCGTTGTGGTGGTGGACCCGGAGCAGGAAGTCGATGCTGCTCGGCATGGGGAACTTGGGCGCCTGGCCCAGCCCGCCCCACTCGGCGTCGAAGCCGGCCCGCACCTGGGCGTAGCCGCCCTCGAGCAACGACGGGCCGATGCCGGCGCCACCGGCCACCACCGCGCCCGTCCCCAGCGTGGAGCGCTCGGCGATGGCACCGGACAGATCGGCGGCCTGCTGGGCGACTTCGGGCCGCCGGTTGCGCCAGGCGTCGTCCACCGCTTCGAGCAGTTCGGTGAAGGCGGGCAGCCCGCCCCTCGGCGTGGGTGGGAAGTACGTGCCCGCGAAGAACGGCTCACCCTCGGGGGTGAGGAACACGGTCATGGGCCAACCGCCCCGCCCGGTGAGGGCCTGCACCGCCTCCATGTAGACGGCGTCCACGTCGGGCCGTTCCTCCCGGTCCACCTTCACGTTGACGAAGAGGCGGTTCATGACGCCGGCGGTGGCGTCGTCCTCGAAGGACTCGTGGGCCATCACGTGGCACCAGTGGCACGCCGAGTACCCGATGGACAGCAGGATGGGTACGTCGCGCTCTCGCGCCTCGGCGAAGGCGTCGTCGCCCCAGGGGTGCCAGTCCACCGGGTTGTCCCGATGCTGGCGCAAGTAGGGCGAGGCCTCCGAGGCGAGCCGGTTCATGCCTAGCGTCTTACCCCATGGACACGGCGTCGCTGGAATCCGCCTACCGCCGCATCCTCGACCTGGCCCGCACGGCGTCGTTCGCAACGCCGCCCGCGGGCTCGGGCGAGTGGGGTGCCGAGCTGGTGCTGGCTCACGTCACCGTCAACGACGAGCTGTTGCTCGAGGCGGCCCGGGCCGTGCTGGCCGGTGTGGTGGGCGCGGCCTACGACAACGGCCTGGCCGTGGACGAGGCCCATCTCGCGGCCCAGGCGGAGCCGGGCCTGGCCGCGCTGGTCGACCGCCTGCAGACGTCCAGCCACAACCTGGTCGACGTGGCCATCCAGCTCGACACCGAGCGGGCCGGCGTCGTGCTGCCCGTGCACATCGTGGACGGCGGCCAGGTCATGGTCGACCAGCCCATGCCCATGGGCCGGCTGCTCGACATCCACGCCGAGGTCCACCTGCCCAGCCATCTCTCGCAGCTCGAATCGCGCCGCGCCCCGTAGGCTCCGGCCCCATGGAGCTTCGACTGGACGGCAAGGTGGCGCTGGTGACGGGGGGTTCGCGGGGGATCGGGCGGGCCATCGCCGCGGCCATGGCCGCGGCCGGCGCCAAGGTGATGATCTCGTCCCGCAAGGAAGACGCCCTCAAGGAGGCAGCCGCGGGCATGGAGGGCGAGGTCGACTGGTTCGCGGCCAACGCCGGCGACGCCGAGGCCGCGGCCGCGTGCGTCGACGCCACCGTCAAGCGCCTGGGCGGGCTCGACATCCTGGTCAACAACGCCGCCACCAACCCGTACATGGGGCCGATCATGGGCATCGACGAATCGAGGGCGGCCAAGACCGTCCAGGTCAACCAGTGGGGCGTGCTCCTGTGGACGCAGTTGGCGTGGCGGGCGGCCATGGAGCAGCACGGCGGCGCCGTCATCAACGTGGCCTCCATCGGCGGCATGTCGGTGGAGCCGTCCATCGGGTACTACAACGTGACCAAGTCGGCCGTCATCCACCTCACCAAGCAGCTGGCCAACGAACTGGCGCCCAAGGTGCGGGTGAACGCGGTGGCCCCCGGGCTGGTGAAGACGGACATGGCCCGGGCCCTGTGGGAACCGGCCGAGGAGGCGGTGTCGGCCAAGCTGCCCTTGCACCGGTTGGGCGAGCCCGAGGACATCGCCGGTGCCGCCCTGTTCCTGGCGTCCGACGCGGCGTCGTGGATGACCGGCCACACCATGGTCATCGACGGCGGCGCCATGATCCGCACCGGGTTCTAGCCACCTAACGGCATTCTCGTAACGCTCAGGAGGTCTATGACGGCGCCAGCGTTACGAGAACGGTTGGGGTTACGCCAAGCCGGCGATGCGGCGGACGAAGGCTAGGAACGTCAGGCCCCGGTAGGCCTCCAGCGACCGCTCCGCCCCTTCGAGCGACCACTCGGCCTCGGCCAGGACCTTCTTGGCCCGGCCCAGCTCCTGGTCCAGCCGCACCCGCTGGTGGGCAGCCGTGGCGGGTGCACCCGGGGTGGCGCCCGGCCCGCCCGCGCCCGGCCCGCCCGCACCCGGCCCGCCCGGCGCGCCCGCACCCGGCTCCCCGGCCACGGCCCGGGCCCGGCGGGCGCCTTCCGCCCGCACCTGCTGCTCCTGGGTCGCCAGCGCGGCCCGCTCGGCTGCGTGCGTGGCCCGCACCCGCCCGGCCATGTCCTCGGGCAGGCGGGCGGGCAGGCTGGCCGACAAGCGCGCCTCCAACCCCCGCCGCCAGCTGAGCAGGCCCCGGGCCGGGCCCACGGTCAACCCGGTGGCCTTCACCCGGCCGCCGTCGGGCCGCACCAGCCAGGCCACCTCGGCCGACGGGCGGCCCTCGTTCTCGACGAACACGTCCACGAAGTCGGCGGCCGACCGCACGCCGTCGAGGGCGAGGGCATAGATCACCCGGTCGTCCAGGCCGGCGAAGGACGACAGCGAGCGCGTGCCCAGGTCGGCGTCGATCACCTGGCGCTGGAGGTCGCGCAGGGCCGACGCGTAGGCGGTGTGCTCGGCCCGGTACAGCTCCTGCTCCCGGGCGGCCAGCGCCGCCAACCGCTCTTGCACGTCCTGGTCGATGGCCCGCAGGGCGGCGTCTCGCCCGGCCTGCACCTCCTCGGCCGCCCGGCCGGCCCGGGCCCGGGCGTCCCGCTCGGCCTCGTCCACGGCGGCGCGCTGCTGCTGCACCCGCTCCACTGCGGCCCGGGCCTCGTCCCGCCGCCGGAAGGCCTCCTCGCACTCGGCCTGCGTGTCGCGAAAGGCCGCCACTTCAGGCGACTGGAGCCACAGCCAGTGCACGCCCGCGTACCCGCCCCCAGCCACCATGGCCAGCAACACCAGGCCGAGTGGCAACGGCAGCACCCCACCCATCAGGCCGAGCAGCACCAGCAAGGCCAACCCGGCCAGGCCCGCGGTCGCGCCCCGGGGGGCGGGCATGTGGGTGAACGACACCTCGGCCACCGGGGCGTGCGGGCGGGGCCGGAACGTCTCGGGAGCGGCCTCGTCCCGCAGGGCCCGGAGCAGGCGCCGGCGGTCGGCCAGGGCAGGTTGGTCCAGGGCCGGGGCGGACAGGACGGGCATTGGGGCCCGGGCGGGCGACAGCGGCGGCACCTGGCCCAGGTCCATGTCGAGGAAGGACCGCAGCAGGCCGGCCAGCTGCCCGAGCACGCGGTCGCCGCTGGCGTCCAGGGCGGCGAACGCCTCCGAATGCCGGGGGTCGTGGAAATCCTGGGCGCGGAACAGCAAACACTCGTCGCCGCCGTCCAACCGTCCCCACAGCAGGGGGTCGACGGCGAGGGCCACCAGCGACGTGTAGATCACCCACGCCGCGAAGTTGTCGATGTGGAGGCCGAACTCGCCGGGCCGGCGCCGGGGGTGCTGGTAGTTGCGGTGGCCGCCGTCGTTGGCCGCCAGACCGGACAGGGTGGGCACGAACATGCCGTCGTAGTCGACCAGGCGAATGTCGCCACCCGGCGCCAGGAGCAGGTTCCCGTGCTGCAGGTCGCCGTGGGCCACGCCCGAGCGCCGCAGCTCGTCGACCAGCTCGGCGAACCGCACGGCCTGGTACGCGAGGGCGGGCCCGTCCCACAGGTGCGACTCGATCCACGGGATCAGCGGTGTGCCCGCGGCCCAGTCCATCTTCAGCACCGGCCACCACTCGCCCCCCACGTGGATGCCCCGCTCCTGCAGCTCGAAGCCGACCTTCCACGATCCCGGGACCTTGTTCAGATGTTGGACGATCGCGTCGTACCGTTGTCCCAGATCGTCGAACCATCGGACGAAGCAGCGCACGGCCCAGCTGCGGCCGTCGTCCCCGTCCATCCGGAACACGCTGGCGAAGTTGCCGCTCACCGGGCGGGGGAGCCCGAGGGGCGTGCACTGGGGCGTGGCCGCCGCCAGGTCGGGGTCGGCGAAGCACGCGGCCGGGTCCTGGAGCGCGTCGAGGTAGCCCGTGCCCGTGGGAAAGAGGCGAGCGGCGGTGCCCGGCGTGGCCCTCACAGCACGTCGATCCGCACGAGGGTCACGTCGTCGTTGCGCAGGCGCTTGGCCATGCGTAGCTGGGCCACCCACTCACCGAACGCCTCGCGATGGGTGGCGTCGAACTGCCCGAGCTGCTTCCACGGGGTGCCGCCGGTCTCCGTTTCGTCGAGGAACCAGTGGGCGATGGCGTCGGTGGCGAGGAAGAAGGTGTCGCCCGAACGCCAGTCGCCGTCGCACTCTTGGACGTGGGCCACCACGCGGTCGAAGTCCTCGGGCCGGCTGGGCACCAGGTTGGGCGACGACCCGAAGTCGCTGGCGGTCTGGAGCGGGAAGCAGGTGACCAGCACCTGGTCGCGCACCTGGAACAGGCACGTGTCGCCCATGGACACCGCCGTCCACCCGCCCGCGCTGGTGAGCTGCAGGCCGAGCAACGTGGCGAACGCACCCTGGGCCAGGCCCGGTTCCTCGAACCACTGGATGGGCCGGTCCTGGCGCTGCCGGTCGGCCAGGTAGGTGCTCAGCTCGTCGTCCCAGCCGCTCATGGCCGCGTGCAGGATGTCGGCCGGCTTGGTGCGCTGGCCCTTGCACCACGTGCGCGTGAGCAGCTCGGCCCAACGGCCCGAGAGCATGCTCTCGCCGGCACCGTCGGACATGGCGAAGCGCAGGCGGCGGGCGCTGTGGCGGCCGTCCTTGCGAGGGTGGAACGCGTCCTCGTACTCGGCTGTGTCGTTGCCAGCCCGGGGGAGCCAGAACGACGACGTCAGCGCTCGCACTCGGTCACCGCAGGCCGAGAACCTGGGTGCCGACGTGGAGGAACTGCACGATGGCGCTGATGTCAGCGTTGAACACGAAGCCCCGCCCGTCCTCGGCCAGGGTCAGGCCCTGCTCGTTGGCAGCGGCGCGCATGGCCGGGGGGAGCGCGCTCGACATGCCGAAGAGCAGCCGGGCGTAGTCGTCCGGCAGACGGCGGTCGCCGTTGGGGAACACGATGGGGTCGCTCTGGTCCGACGACACGTGGAGGTTGAACAACAGGGCGTTGCCGTCGGCGCTCATCAGCTCCCGCACTCCCTCGGCCGGACCACTGGGGTTGCCGTCCGTCGATTCGCCATCGGTGATGTTCAACACGATGGGCGGGAAGGACCCGGGGTGCTCGGCCAACCACTTGCCCAGGACGTCGTGGGCCACGGTGAGGGCCCCGCACATGGGCGTGTCGCCGTAGGCCACGGGCCTGAACCAGGTGGGGAACTTGACGGTCTGCGTGGCGCCGCCCGGGGTGCCCGGCCGCTGGCGCTCCTCCAGGCGAGCGGGTTGGGCGGCCACCTTCGAGAGGGGGACGAGCGCCTGCCCGGCCAAGGCCCCGCCGAAGGCAGGGCCGACCTTGGCGCCGTAGCCGATCACGCCCACGTGGAAGTAGTCGCGAACGCCGTCCTCCTTGGCGCACTTGATGGTGAGCTCGGAGAGCAGGCGGTTGACGGCGTCGGCCACGGCGTCGGCCTTGGCCATGGGCACGTCGCCGCCACCGATGCGCTCGCGCATCGACTCGCTCTGGTCGATCAGGAACAGGAAACAGGTCGGGTTGGCCCGGCTGATCTCGGCCGTGTAAGGCATCGGTGGGCTCCGTCTTCGGTCGGGTTACCGCACTGTGTATCGACCGATTGGGAGCCCGCCTTATGCGGGAGTTTGCCCAGGATTGGACGCTTTAGGGGTACTCCCTCACCACGTCGAGGTTGCGGAAGGTGGCCGGTCCCTCGCACAGCTTCATCATCTGCTCGGCGAAGGCGCTCGTCTCCGGTCGGTTCGAGTTCTCCATGGCCGCCTCGTAGGACGGGAACTCGACCATGTGCACGTAGGTGGTGCCGTCGCCGTCCCGGTCCCGGGTGGCGACGCTGCGCACGGCCGTCCCGACATTGGCCGCGTCGGACGTCCACCCGTCCATCAGGGCGGCGATCTCGTCGGGCCGGGTGGTCCGGTACTCGATGATCTGGATGAAGGCCATGAACTTCCCCTTTGCTGGCGGCTACGTCTCGGCAGTCTGGCGCGTGTGCGAGCATCTCGCGCTGTGAACACCCTTCGGCGACCCCGTTTTGTCCTGTTGGCCGCAATGCTCCTGGCCGCCCTTTCCCCGTTGGTCCCCGTCAGGGCCGATGGCGGCACCGGCGACAAGACCGTGCTCGCCTTCGGCGACGCCGGTTTCCGCGGGTCCACCGACGGGCAGGCGCTGGCCGCGCCCTTGGTGGCCATGGCGGGCACGGCCGACGGCGGCGGGTACTGGTTGGCGGCGGCCGACGGGGGCATCTTCAACTTCGGCAACGCCGGGTTCTTCGGCTCGATCGGGGGGAGCCGCCTGGCCCAGCCCATCGTCGGCATCACCTCCGCACCGGCGGGTAACGGGTACTGGCTGGTGGCCTCGGATGGCGGTGTGTTCTCCTTCGGTGCATCCCGGTTCCACGGCTCGACGGGGGGGACGCCGCTCAACCGTCCCGTGGTGGGTATGGCGGCCACGCCCACGGGCAACGGGTACTGGCTGGTGGCGTCCGACGGCGGCATCTTCTCCTACGGCGACGCCGGGTTCTTCGGGTCGATGGGCGGCACGACGCTGAACCGGCCCATCGTGGGCATGGCGGCCACGCCCGATGGGCTGGGCTACTGGCTGGTTGCGTCGGACGGCGGCATCTTCTCGTTCGGCACGGCCCGCTTCTTCGGCTCCACCGGCGGCACCACGTTGCGCCAGCCGGTGGTGAGCATGGCCGTGACGCCCACGGGCAGCGGCTACTGGCTCGCGGCGGCCGACGGCGGCGTGTTCTCCTACGGCGACGCC
>Ga0070741_10000533_pt1 | contig 135266 bp, 119 predicted proteins | sample Coa_R1_4_FD_66440 | JGI IMG/M metagenome (GOLD analysis project Ga0070741, IMG submission 66440) | Surface soil microbial communities from Centralia Pennsylvania, which are recovering from an underground coalmine fire - Coalmine... | ecosystem: Environmental > Terrestrial > Soil >... | reverse complement strand
ACGCTCACCTCCGCAAGGCGGAGATCGAGAACCTCCTTCGACCTCAGGACTACGAACGGAGCAGTGAATGTGTTACCTATGTCTGTGCCCAGAGTGTTACCCATGTGTGTGCGCGCTTCCTGGCGCTCCCCCCCCCGGGAATCCTGGTCGCATTTGGGATCGTTTGGAATCATTTGGGATCATTTGGGATCATTTGGCGTATTTGGCTTTTTTCGGGATCAAGGAGCATAAGGGGGGGAGGGGGTAAGCGGCGGGACGCACTTGACTGCGACGCGCCATTGTGAGAACTCAAACTGGATCGCAGGGTTTGATTGCAACCACCAGGATGCAAACTTATTTATCTTCGGATCGAAAATGTCTGCGTTGATTCGCGAAGTCCAGACACGCCACACGCCCGAGTCGCTGACGGCGCGCCTGCAAGGCGAGCCGGGCGTTGTCCTGCTGCGGAGCGCGCTGTTTGAAAGCGCCCAGGCCCGTTATTCCTTTGTCACCGCGCGGCCGTTTCTTGCGCTGTGTTCCTTCGGCTCGCGTTGCGAGCTCTCGCCGGGCGGCGGATGGCATGTGCAGTTCGGAAATCCATGGCGGATCCTGGACGGGCTGATGGCCCGGTACGAACTGCTGGACGAAGTGGACCTGCCCTTCCCGCTGGGCGGTTGCTTCGGCTATTGGGGTTATGACCTGAAGAACTTTGTTGAGCCGCGGCTGCCGCGCCGCGCGGTCAACGACCTGGAACTCCCGGATTGCCACGTGGGATTTCACGACAGCGTTGTCGTCTTCGACCATCAACTGGGAAAGACCTGGGTTGTCTCCACCGGCTTGCGCGCGGATGGGTCGCGCAGTGGGACCCATGCGCAGCGGCAATATGAGTTTTGGGAAGCCATTTTGAGCGGCGAACCTCCCCAACCCGCAGAGGCGCCGCGGTTGGGACTGCGCGGAAACGAAGGCGCCTTGAGGTTCAATCTCACGCGCGACGAATTCATCAGGCGTGTCGAACAGGCGCAGCGTTACATCCGGTCGGGCGACATTTACCAGGTGAACCTGTCGCAACGGCTGGCGGGTTCCAGCGAGCTTTCCGGCTGGGAATTATATCAGCGGCTCGCAGGCGTTTCGCCCGCGCCGTTCTCGGCCTATCTTGGCTGCGAACGGTTCCAGGTGGTTTCTTCCTCGCCCGAACTTTTCCTGCGCCTGAGCGGTTCCCACGCTCTCACCCGTCCGATCAAAGGCACACGGCCGCGTTCCACCGATCCGACTCGCGATGCCCAGTTGACCTACGAGTTGCAAACCAGCCCCAAGGAAATGGCCGAACTGGTGATGATCACCGACCTGCTGCGCAACGACCTTGGACGCGTGTGCGAATACGGCTCGGTGCAGGTGCCGGAACTGGTCCGGCTCGAGCGCTATCCCCAGGTGCAGCACCTGGTTTCCACGGTGGAAGGACGGCTGCGGCCCGGGACCACTCATTTCGCCGCGTTTGCCTCGTGTTTTCCGGGCGGCAGCGTCACCGGCGCGCCCAAGATCCGGGCCATGGAAATCATCGACGAACTGGAGCCGGTCGCCCGCGGTCCCTACACCGGCGCCATTGGTTATCTCGGCTTCAATCGCGAGAGCCAGCTTAGCGTTGCCATTCGCACGGCAGTCAGCCTGGACCGAACCGCCTATTTCCACGCCGGGGCGGGAATTGTGGCGGACTCTGATCCGGCCGCCGAATACGAGGAAACACTCGCCAAAGCCCGCGGCTTCCTCGAGGCGCTCGGCTTCGAGCGTCGCCTGGAATTTTCTCCCCCGCACAGCCACTGATCGGCTAGCATCGGAGCCGCCAAATGGTGGACTGCCACTGACCGATGACCTTTTTGCCGATTGTCGAGCGAGAGCTGCGCGTCGCCGCCCGGTTGACGCGCACCTACCGGTCTCGCGCATTGATGGCGGCGATCCTCGGGATAGTGGCGATCATCATGCTGCTCTTCGGAGCCTTGGGGCCGGCTCCCGCGCAAATGGGCGGGACCATGTTTGCCACGCTCTCCTGGATGGTCCTCGGGTTTTGCCTGCTTGAAGGCGGACGCACAACCGCCGATTGCCTGAGCGAAGAACGGCGCGAAGGCACCCTGGGTCTGCTATTTCTGACAGACCTGAAAGGTTACGACGTCGTCCTGGGCAAGCTCGCCGCGACTTCCTTGAACTCGATCTACGGTCTCCTGGCGATGCTTCCCATCCTCGCCCTGCCTTTGCTGCTCGGCGGGGTTACCATGCAGGAGTTCTGGCTGCGTGCGCTGGCTCTTGCGAATATTCTCTTTGCGTCGCTGGCGGCCGGGATGTGGGTTTCGGCCCGCAGCCGTGTCGAGCGGGCGGCGGTTTCCGGCACTTTTTGGCTGCTTTTAGCGTGGGTGGTCGTCCCTCCATTGAGCCAATCAACCACGCTCTATGGCTTAAGCCCGGGATTTGCCTTCGCAAAAGCCGGCTATGGCGGGATGGATTACTGGAAGTCCTTCCTCTGCACCCAACTCATCGGATGGTTTCTGCTGGCCTGGGCTTCTTATACCGTTTCGCGGCGTCTTGCTGATAATGCGGCCCCCGCAGGCCGCCCGTTTTGGTTGCGCGGCCGTGGGGTGCGACAGCGCGCGCGAGCCAGTCGCAACGATCGCCAGCGATCGCAAATGCTGGATATCAATCCCGCCTTCTGGCTGGTCATGCGAAACGTCAGCCCGGTCAACTGGATTTGGTTCGTGATAATCCCGATCGCGACCGTTTTGCTTACGTTGAGCTTCTCCGCCGTGTTCGGCATCGGGCTGCTGATCCCCGCGGGCCTGCTGGTAAACTTCCTCCTGAAGATGCGCATTGGAGTGCAGGCGTGCCACGGTATGGCGGAGATTCGACGGGACAACGGCCTGGAAATGCTTCTCAGCACGCCCTTGACCACCCACGCCATCATTCGGGGCCAAATCCTGGCTTTGCGGCGAATGTTCACTGCGCCGATCATTGCCGTGGTGGTGTCCGAGATTTTTGGATTCGTCTGCCTTGTCTCAGTTTTCGGGCAAGACCCGTTCGACCGATTGTTAGGCTTGGGTTTGGGCGCGATTGGGCTGCTGGCTTATTTTGGTGTATTCGCCCTGGATATTCTCGCGGTCACGTGGGCGGGCCTGTGGTTTGGCCTGGCTTCCAAAAACGAAACCAAGGCGGCGTTCAAGACGATTTTCTACGTGCTGGTCGCGCCCAATTTTGTCCTGCCCTTCTGCCTTTTCTACGGGGCTCCCTTGTTCATCGCGTGGCCGATCGTCTGGGCCGCAGTTGCCAAACAAAAGGTCGAGACGGAGATGCGCAGATTAGCCGGACCTCGTTTCGGGCTCGGCGCGAACACAGCGGGTTGGGTCTCCCGCCAGGGACCGCTGCCATCTCTTGTGGGTCCGGGAAACTAAGCTTCCACACCCGTCGGCGGGAGGCCCATTCTCCGGCTGAAAGTCCGAGAACTTCCTTGTTTTCCGCCTCAAAACCGGCTATCGGTTGGGTTGCTGAGAACGAAAAATGCCATATAACCGCCGGTTCCGGTTTGTACGCACCAGCTCATGAAACGAATGACCATCTGGCGGCGGTTGAACACCTCGCTCATGATCCTGATTTTGCTGCTGATTGTCGGCGCAGGACTGGCGTTTTGGGTGGAAAAATCGCGGGCGATGGCCAGCCATACCAGCGACCGCCTGGACACCATCGCGGATTTAATCCGTCTGGACCTGGTTCAATTGAGTGATTCTCTCCGCGGCCTGCTCCTGGACCCGAAAAATGACATCGAGCGCAAGCGCAATACGGAGGCGGGGTCCGACCTGCTCAACGTACTGACGCAAAGCAGGGATGCGCGGGAGTTTTCCGGTCATGACGATCTCCAGGACGCCTTGCGGAACATCAGTGATTACGCCAAGTCCTACCAAACCTATCAATCGAAGCTCCTGGATCTTCAGGAGACGGATTCCGCGGCCGCTCTCGCGCAGTATATGCAGACATTCCCCGCTCTTCGTGAGAAGCGCGACCGCCTCATCACCGACTTGCTGACACAGAAGAAGAATGCCGAACTCCGCGAACAGGAGAGTGCAAACGAAAAATCGCTTTTCGGCGGCGCGTTGCTCTGCTGCATCCTGATCGCCAGCATCTGGCTCGGTTCCTACCAATCCTCCAGCGTGGCCAAGCCTCTTTCCCTCCTCGTCGAGGCCCTGGAACGGATGCGGCACGGCGACTTCACGCGCCGCCTCGCCATCGAACGGCGCGACGAATTCGGTGTGCTCGCGGACGGTTTGAATCGGCTGGCGGACGATCTCTCAGTCCTGGTCGGCCAGGTGCAGCGCTCCGGCATCCAGGTCAATACCACCGCCACCCAGATCGCCGCCACGGCCAAGGAACAGCAGAGCACCGCCACCGAGATTGCCGCCACCACGGCGGAAATCGGCGCCACGTCCAAGCAGATCTCCGCCACTTCGCGCGAACTGGTCAAGACGATGAACGAGGTCAATGATGTTTCCGAGGACACCGCTCATCTTGCCGGCAGCGGACAGGACGCCATCACCCGCATGGAAGCCACCATGCGCCAGATCATGGAAGCCGCCGGTTCGGTCAGCGCGAAACTCGCGGTGCTCAACGAGAAGACCAGCAACATCAATTCCGTTGTCACCACCATCACCAAGGTCGCCGACCAGACCAACCTGCTTTCCCTCAACGCCGCAATCGAGGCCGAAAAGGCCGGCGAATACGGCCTCGGTTTCGCGGTGGTCGCCATGGAGATCCGCCGCCTGGCCGACCAGACTGCCGTGGCCACCTACGATATCGAGAAGATGGTCAAGGAAATGCGCTCCGCTGTCTCGGCGGGCGTGATGGGCATGGACCGTTTCGCCGAGGAAGTCCGCCGGGGAGTCGAGGAAATCCGCCAGGTCAGCACGCAATTGGCCCAGATCATTCATCAGGTGCAGGCGCTTACTCCGCGGTTCCAGACGGTCAACGAAGGCATGCAATCGCAGGCCACCGGGGCGTACCAGATCAGCGAAACACTCACCCAGTTGAGCGAGGCGGCGCACCAAACCGCCGAGTCGCTGCGCCAATCCAATCAGGCCATCGAACAGCTCAACGAAGCCGCGCGCGGTCTGCAGAACAGCGTCACCCGCTTCAAACTCGAGGAGGCCCGCCGGTCATGACCTTTCTCGTGTTCCAGTTGGGCAGGGACCGCTATGCGCTCGAGGCCTCGCGCGTGATTGAAGTCCTCCCGCTGGTCGAATTGAAGAAGCTGCCCGGCGCGCCGCGCGGTGTCGCCGGCCTTTTCAATTATCATGGCAAGCCCGTTCCCGCCGTTGATCTCAGCGAACTCACCCTCGGCCAGCCCGCCGCCGAATGCCTCAGCACGCGCATCATTCTCATCCATTATCCCGACGAAACCGGCCGGCAGCATCCGCTGGGATTGATCGCCGAACACGCGACCGGGATCATCCGCCGCGAAACGGCCGACTTCGCCGAACCCGGCCTCAAACTCGGCGGAGCGCCGTATCTGGGACCGGTATTGATGGACGGGCAGGGCGCGATTCAATGGATTCATGCCCAGCGCCTCCTCCCCGATCGCGTCCGCAACCTGCTCTTTTCCGAAACCACTGAAGCGACGCCATGAACCCCCTTCACGACTTGCTGCGAAATCGGATGGGGCTGCACGCCGCCACCGTCGGGACCTCGCTCATCGATCGGGCAGCGCGCGCGCGCATGCTGATCCACGGTTTCGGCCGGCAGGAAGAGTACGTCAATCTTCTGCGGCGCTCGATCGACGAATGGAACACGCTCGTCGAATCCGTCGTCGTCACAGAGTCCTGGTTTTTCCGCGACCGGCAGATGCTCGGCGCGCTCGTCCGATGGATTCAAACCGAATGGGCCCCCTTGAACCCCGGGCGAACATTGCGCGTGCTCAGCCTGCCTTGCGCTTCCGGCGAGGAGCCTTATTCGATCGCCATGGCGCTCCTGGATGCCGGGGTCGCGCCGGAACACTTCCGCATCGATGCGGTGGACATCAGTTCCCACGCGCTGGCCCAGGCGGACCGGGCAATCTATGGCCGCCGCTCCTTCCGCGGCGCCGATCTCGATTTTCGCGATCGCCACTTCCGTTCGACGTCCGACGGATACGAACTCAATCCCGCAATCCGCACCCTGGTGCATTTCAAGCACGGCAACGTGTTGGATGCCGCCTGCCTCGGCAAACCGGGAACTTACGACGTGATCTTCTGTCGCAACCTGCTGATCTATTTCGATGCCGGGACGCAACGCAATGCGTTGGCGTCGCTGGGTCGCGTGCTCAAGCCCGCGGGCATCCTGTTCACCAGTCCGGCGGAGGCGCCAATCGCCCGCGCGAGCGGATTCACCTCGGGCGATGGCCTGCTCGCTTCCATTTTGCGGCCGGTGGTAATCAAGCTGCAGCGCCCGCCCATGCCGCCGCAAATCTCCCTGCGCTCCGCCATCAAACGCGCCCGCCTGCGGCGCTTGACCGGTCTTGCCGCAAAATCTTCCGCCGCCGCCGCCCGCGGGGAAACGCAGGCTTCGCCTCCCGTGGCAATCGCGCGATCGGCCGAAGGCGTCACCGATCTCGATTTTGCGCAGCGCCTTGCCGACACCGGGCAACTCGCCGAAGCCGCCCGGATTTGTGAAGCGCACCTCAGGCAACACGGCGTTTCCGCCCGGGCCTATTACCTCCTTGGGCTTATCCGCAATGCCGCCGGCGCGGAGTCCCAGGCCACGGAGTATTATCGCCGCGCGCTTTATCTTGAGCCGGCCCATCACGAGACCCTTGTCCAACTGGCCCTCCTCTCCGAGAAGGCCGGCGACGCCGATCGCGCGCGCGTGTTGCACGAACGCGCCGAACGCGCCCGCCGGGCGGATCCCGGGCAACGCTGATTCATGGACCCGCGCAATCCAGATTCGGGAGAGTTGATCCCCTCCGACCGCGCACAGGAATTGCAACCGCAGCCCGCAGCGGCGGTGCCCGGAGAACCTGTCGATTGCTGGAACCGGATCGGCGTCAGCGGCGATCGGAGCTGCCCGCAACTGGCGCAGGTCTTTCATTGCCGCAACTGCCCGGTGTATTCCTCCGCCGCGCTTCAGGTGCTCGAACGCCGGTTGCCCGCGGGATACCGCCGCCAATGGACCGAGCATTTCGCGCTCGAGAAACGCGCGGCGGCGGTCGGCAAGCAATCCGTTGTGCTCTTTCGCATCGGCACGGAATGGCTGGCGCTGCCCACGCGCGTCTTCCTCGAAATCGCCGAGCAACGAATGGTCCATTCGCTTCCGCATCGCCGCGACAACGTCGTCCTCGGTGTGGTGAACATTCGCGGTGCGCTGCTCGTTTGCGTTTCCGTGGGGCAGCTCCTTGGTTTGGAACGCGAGCACCGGCGCCAGGGAAACCGCACCATTTACGAACGCCTCGTCGTCGCCGAATGGCAGGGCCGTCCGCTCGTTTTTCCGGTCGATGAGGTGTATGGCATTCATCGTCATCATGCGGAGGAACTCAAGGAACTTCCCTCCACCGTGGCGCACGCCGGGTCGCAATTCAGCCGCGGGCTGCTCTCCTGGGAGGGCCGGCTCGTTGGCTGCCTCGACGAGGATCTGCTCTTCTCCACCCTCAACCGGAGTCTGGCGTGAAGAACCACAACTTCGACGACCTGAGCAATCTCTCCATGCTGGAACTGTTCCAGGTGGAGGTCGAGAACCAGACGGAGGTCATCACCAACGGCCTGCTCACACTCGAGCGCGATCCCAACGCGCTCAGCCAGCTCGAAGCCCTGATGCGCGCCGCGCACTCGCTCAAGGGCGCCGCCCGCATCGTGAATCTCGACCTCGCCGTCCATGTGGCCCATACCATGGAGGACTGCTTCGTCGCGGCGCAGCAGGGGCGGATTCAATTGCGCCAGCCTGAGATCGACCTGTTGTTCCAGGGAATCGATCTGCTGATGCAAATCGCCCAGCGCCCCGATCAGAACGTGGACGCCTGGGAGGCCGAGCACGGCGGCCGGATCAAGGATTTCCTCGCGGAACTCGCCGCGGTAACCGCGGGGAAACCGCGTCCCACGCCGGCCACGACCGAAGTCGCAAATACTTCCTCGCCGGCCGCGCCCACTCCGGAGACCACAACGAGTCTTGTTCCCCAACGCGCCGGCGTGCCGGATCGGGTCCTGCGTCTTACTGCGGAAAATCTCAACCGCCTCCTCGGCCTCGCCGGCGAGTCGCTCGTCGAATCGCGCTGGCTGCGGCCCTTCGCCGATTCGCTTCTGCGCCTCAAGCGCATGCAGGCCGACGTCGCCCAGGCGATGGAGGACATGCGCGATTCGGTCGCCGCTTCGCAGCTCGCCGCCGAGCTCGGAGATCAGATCGCCGAGCTCACCGAACGGGTGGCCGAGTGCCGTCAGTTCCTGTCGGACCGCCTGGTGGACCTCGACATGTTCGACCGCCGTTCCGCCAATCTTTCGCACCGGCTCTACCTCGAAGTCCTGCAATGCCGCATGCGCCCGTTTGGCGAGGGCATCCAGGCTTTTCCCCGCATGGTGCGCGATCTGGCAAGGTCGCTGGGCAAGGAGGTCCGTCTCGAGATTGCCGGTGAGAACACTCACGTGGACCGCGACATCCTCGACAAGCTCGAGGCCCCGCTGACTCATCTTTTGCGCAACGCTGTCGATCACGGCTGCGAAACGCCCGAGGAACGCCGCCGCACCGGCAAGCCGCCCGCCGGAACGATCCATCTCGAAGCGCGCCATCGCGCGGGCATGCTGATGATCACCGTCTCCGATGACGGGCCCGGCATTGATCCCGAACTCCTGCGGGAAACCATCGTTCAAAAGCGTCTCATCAATCAAAGCACCGCCGCGAAACTCAGCGAAACCGAGCTGCTCGAGTTCCTGCTGCTGCCTGGATTCACCATGCGCCAGACGGTCACGGAAATTTCCGGCCGCGGCATCGGACTGGACATCGTCCACAACATGGTCAAGGCCGTCCGCGGCAGCATTCGCATCGCCACCCAGCCCGGCCGCGGGATGCGCTTCCAGTTGCATCTTCCACTGACGCTCTCGGTGCTTCGCACACTGCTGGTCGAGGTCGCCGGCGAACCGTACGCCATTCCGCTTTCTCAAATCACCCGCACGCTGAAACTGGAGCAGGACCGGGTCGAAACACTGGAGGGCCGCCATTATTTCACCATGGACAAGCAGCAGGTCGGCCTGCTCACGGCGCACCAGGTGCTGGATTGCGGCCAGCAGCAGCCCGCTCATGACGACCTGCCGGTGGTTGTGCTCGGTGATCGCAATTCGCGCTACGGCGTCGTGGTGGACCGGTTCCTCGGCGAGCGCGAACTGGTCGTTCAACCGCTCGACTCGCGCCTCGGCAAGATTCCCGACATCAGCGCCGGCTCGCTCATGGAGGACGGCTCGCCGGTTTTGATCGTGGACGTTGAGGACATGGTCGCTTCCATCGAGAAACTCGTCTCCAGCGGGCGTCTCGATGACGTGCGGCGCGAAGCCATCGAAGTCAGCGCCCGCCCCATCAAACGCATTCTCGCGGTGGACGACTCCCTGACCGTGCGTGAACTCGAGCGCAAGCTCCTCTCCTCTCGCGGATACATCACCGACGTCGCCGTGGATGGCCGCGACGCCTGGAACGCGGTGCGCGCCGGCAATTACGATCTCGTGATCACCGACGTTGACATGCCGCGCATGGACGGCATCGAATTGGCCACGCTGATGAAGCAGGACGCGCGCTTGAAATCGGTTCCTGTGGTGATCGTCTCCTACAAGGACCGCGAGGAAGACAGGCTTCGCGGCCTCGAGGCCGGCGCGGATTACTATTTGACCAAGGGAAGCTTTCACGATGAGACGCTCTTGCAGGCCGTGTTAGACTTGATCGGAGAAGCGGACACATGAGGATAGCCATCGTTAATGACATGGTGATTGCCGTCGAGGCCATGCGGCGCGTGCTGACGCACGCGCGCGGCCACGAACTGGCCTGGGTCGCCCGCGACGGCGCCGAAGCCGTCGAACGGTGCGCCCAGGACACGCCCGATCTCGTCCTCATGGACCTCGTCATGCCCGAAATGGACGGCGTCGAGGCGACCCGGCGGATCATGGCCCGCAACCCGTGCGCCATCGTGGTCGTCACCGCGAGCGTGAACCGGAATTCCTCCAAGGTTTTCGAAGCCATGGGCGCCGGCGCGCTGGACGCGGTGAACACTCCCACTCTGGATCGCCCCGGCCGGCCCGGCGGATCGGAGGCGTTGCTCGGCAAGATCCAAACCATCAGCCGGCTTATCCGTGGCGAAGTTCGCAAGCGCCCCGTTGCCATCCGGCCGGCAATCGTCCCCTCGTCGCAGCCCGGCCGGCCGCAACTGGTCGTCATCGGCGCTTCCGCCGGTGGCCCTGCCGCATTGGCCGAGGTGTTGTCGTGTCTCCCGGCCGATTTTCCCGCCGCCATTCTGATCGTGCAGCATGTCGACAGCCAGTTCGTGGATGGGCTCGCGCAATGGCTCGATTACCGCACCGAACTCACTGTTCGCCTGGCTCAGGATGGCGACGAACCGGAGCCTGGTGTCGTGCTCCTCGCCGGCACCGACAACCATCTCGTCTTCACCAATCCCGCGCACGTGGGCTACGCGGTCGAACCATTCGATTCCGCATATCGTCCGTCCATCGACGTCTGCTTCCGCAGCGCCGAGGAATTCTGGCATGGTGACATCACCGGCGTGCTCCTGACCGGCATGGGCAGGGACGGCGCCGCCGGCTTGAAGGCGATTCACGACGCCGGGCATCACACGATTGTCCAGGACGAGGCGACCAGCGCCGTGTTCGGAATGCCCAAGGCCGCCCTCGATCTCAAGGCCGCTTCCGAGGTGCTGCCCCTGGATAAGATTGGACCGCGTTTGATGCATCTTCTCACCCATCCGTCTTCCCGCGGCGACCACCATTGACGCATGAGCAACCCCGCACCAGAAGACAAGCTGACGCCGTTGAAGCCTGCGGACTATCACGTGATGGTCCTGCTCGTGGACGATCAAGCCATGGTTTGCGAGGCCATCCGGCGTTATCTCGCCAGCCAGCCGGATATCGACTTTCATTATTGCGCCGACTCCCGCGAAGCGATCCTGGTCGCCAACCAAATCAAGCCGACTGTCATCCTGCAGGACCTCGTCATGCCGGAAGTCGACGGTTTGACGCTCGTGAGCCAGTTCCGCGCAAACCCGGCCACCAGGGAAACACCCATCATCGTCCTTTCGACCAACGAGAACCCGCAGGTGAAGGGCCAGGCTTTCGCCGCGGGCGCGAACGATTATCTCGTCAAACTGCCCGACAAAATCGAACTCATCGCGCGCCTGCGCTACCACTCCAAGGCGCACATGAACCAGTTGCAGCGCGACGAAGCCTACCGCGCCCTGCGCGAGAGCCAGAAGCAGCTCGTCGAAAGCAACTCGGCCCTGCTCTCGCTCAATCAGAAGCTCGAGGAAGCCACGCTCGCCAAGTCCGAGTTCCTCGCCAACATGAGCCACGAGATTCGCACTCCCATGAACGGCGTCATCGGCATGACCGCGCTGCTCATGGACACGGAGCTTACCGATGAACAGCGGGAATACGTCGATGCAACCCGCAGCAGCGCCGACGCGATGCTGACAATCATCAATGACATTCTCGATTTCTCGAAGATCGAATCCGGCAAGCTCGAATTGGAAAGCCATCCCTTCGAACTGCACACCTGCATCGAGGAAGCCCTCGATCTGCTCGCGCCCAAGGCCGCGGAAAAGAATCTCGATCTCGCCTACGAGGTGGACGACGCGATTCCCAAGATCCTCGTCAGCGATGTCACGCGGCTGCGACAGATTCTCGTCAATCTCACCGGCAACGCCGTCAAGTTCACCCAGCAGGGCGAAATCGTCATCAACGTGAAGCCCGCCGGGCGCGGTGTGCGCAGCCCGGAACCGGGCCACGAGAAGGACACCGACTTCATCCGCCATCCCGAGCAGTGGTTGTTGCATTTTTCCGTGCGCGACACCGGCATCGGCATCCCGCTCGAGAAGCAGCATCGGCTCTTCAAATCCTTCCAGCAGGTGGACGCCTCCACCACCCGCCACTACGGCGGCACCGGGCTCGGCCTCGCCATTTGCAAGCGCCTGTCCGAGCTCATGGGCGGCAAGGTCTGGGTGGAAAGCGAATCCGGCAAGGGTGCCACGTTCCATTTCACCATCCAGGCCAAGGCCGCTGCCGCCACCACACCGGCTCCGTGGCAATCGCTGCAGCCGCAGCTCTCCGGGAAACGCGTGCTGGTGGTCGAGGACAACGCCACCAATCGCCACATCATGGTGCATCGCCTCAAGCAATGGGGCCTCGTTGTTGAAACCGTCGCCACCGGCCGCGAAGCCCTGGCCATGCTCGCGCACAGTCCGCCTTTCGAAGCCGCCATTCTCGACCTTCAATTGCCCGATCTCGACGGCCTGGAGCTCGCCGGCAAAATCCGACGCCTGCCCCACGGCGATTCGCTGCCAGTCATCCTCCTCTCGTCCGTGCGACTCCGCGCCGATGACATCCGCCCGATGCAAATCGGGATCTCGGTTTTCGTTCACAAGCCGATCCGCCCCGCGCAATTGCTCGATGCGCTTTATCGCGGCATGGGCGTCCAGCTTCAGCGCGAAAAAAAGGCGCCGCTGTCGCCGTCGCTCGACGCCAGCTTCGCCCGCCGCTTCCCGCTGCGCCTCCTGCTCGCCGATGACAACCCGATCAACGTCAAGGTCGGCCTCAGTGTGCTGCAAAAGCTCGGTTACCGCGCGGATGTCGCCAACAACGGACTCGAGGTGGTCAAGGCGCTCGAACAGGCGCCCTACGACATCCTGCTCTTGGACGTGCAGATGCCGGAGATGGATGGACTCGAAGCCGCGCGCGTGATCTGCCAGCGCTGGCCCGAACCCAAGCGCCCCAAGATCATCGCCATGACCGGCAACGCGCTGCTCGGCGACCGTGAGAAATGCCTCGAGGCCGGCATGGACGATTACATCTCCAAGCCGGTGCGCATCGGCGAACTCCAGGCCGCCCTGGAACGCTGGGCTTCGCGCAAGGCCAGGAAATCCGACACCACCCTTTTCACCCGCGAGATCACCCGCGACGATTTGCTGGACCAGTCGCTGCTTGCGGAACTCCGCGACACGCCGCCGGCCGACGGCGGTTCGATGCTCGGCGAACTCATAGATCTGTTCTTCGAAAACGCGCCGCAACGCATCGCCCAGATCAACCAGTTCGTCAGCGACCCGCACAAGATGGCTTTCCACGCGCACGCCCTCAAAAGCATGAGCCTCAATCTCGGCGCCAGTCGCATGGCCGAGCTTTGCCGCCGGCTCGAGGAGATGGCACACTCGAGCGATGAGGAGAGCGCCACGCGATTGCTGCACGAGTTGGATCGCACGTTCCGGCTTACCAGGGACGAACTGCTGCCGTTGCGGCGCAAGACCGGCTGAGCCTCCCATCCCGCGCTGAATCCCATGCCGATTCTCCCCGAATGCCTGCGACCCGGCGACACCGTGGCCCTCGTTTCTCCCGCAAGTCCGCCGCCGGACCCGAAGGCGATTGATCCTGCGATCGCCGCCATCGAAAGCCTTGGGTTCCGCGTGAAGCTCGGCCGCAACGCGCGGCGCCGCAATGGATACCTGGCGGGCTCGGACCGCGAACGTGCCGACGACCTCATGCGCGCGTTTGCCGATACGAAGGTCCGCGGCATCTTCTGCGTGCGCGGCGGTTACGGCTCCGCGCGCCTGCTGCCGCTGCTCGACTACAAACTCATCCACCGGAATCCGAAGGTCTTTGTCGGCTACAGCGATCTGACTTCGCTGCATTGCGCCCTGCTGGTAAAAGCCGGCCTCGTCAGTTTTCATGGTCCCATGGCGGTCTCCGATTTTCTCGGCCGGGACACCGCTCCCACTCGCGAATGCCTGTTGCGCACGGTTCAGATGCCTGCCGCCGCGGGAAGCATCCTTAAGGGCTGCGCGCGCCCTTCGATCTCCATTCTCCGGAGTGGTGCCGCTGCCGGCCAGATCATCGGCGGCAATCTCTCCGTTCTCTGCGCCACAGTCGGCACTCCCTGGCAACCGCCCTTTCGCGGACGCATCCTGTTTCTCGAGGACGTCGACGAGAGGCCGTATCGAATCGACCGGCTGCTCACGCACTTGCTCAACGCCGGGTTGCTGCAACAAGTCGCCGGCGTGGCCGTGGGTATCTGCACCGGTTGCGAGGACCCCGCCGGAAAACGCACTCGCGAATCCCGCCAGACGCTCAAGGATGTTCTCGCCGAAAGGCTGCGTCCGTTGGATATCCCCGTGGTCATCGGCCTGCCCTTCGGTCACACCAGCCCGAATGCCACTCTCCCCTTCGGGGGTCACGCGCTCCTCGACGCCCGCCGCGGTGACCTCGTCATCGCCAAAGCCGCCGTGAGCTGAGTTCTTCGATTTTGCATTTCGGCAAATCCCCGTTTGCAATTCCTTTGGTTCGGTCGGACGGTACCGATGAAAGGACCGGTTATGGCAGAGCACAAAGGAAAGCCCGCTGGAAAGGTCGCCGAAACCAAGCGCGATCGCGGAATCAGAAGTCACACCCGCCCGACCAGCCCAACCCCCGGAGCCTACGGCATGGAGCCGCCCGATCCCGGCAGCGATTTGCATCCGGCCGGGAAAGGCCCGCCGGAACAGGAAGCGGGCGGACCCGATCATCACGGGGCCGACGCCCACGAGGATCACAATCCTTGATCGCTCATGCCCTTCACCCGCACCAAAACCAAACCGCGCCGGCGCAAGCCGGCCACTCGCGCGTCTCCCGGACTCAGGGAACCCGACAAATGCCGGGATCGGCTGAGCAAGTATCTTCGTTACGACACCGAAGTTCCCGGCGATCGCGGGGATTGCACGGATCGCAGCCTTTGTGAGGGCAGTGAGTGATCGGACCCGAAGGCGGGTTCGTTCTTGCCGCGGTTGCATTCATCCCATCACTTCCCCTCCGCCTTCGAACTTCCCTTCTTCGGCTGAAACACCAATTCCCCGTCGTTCGCAGTAACCTTCACCTCGTCCCCTGGTTTGAATTCGCCTTCCAGCAGCTTCAGCGCCAGCGGATCCAGCAATCGCTCCTGCAGCGTCCGCTTCAACGGCCGCGCCCCGAACTGCGGATCGTAACCTTCCTTTGCGATCAGCATTCGCGCTGATTTGTCCACCTCCAGCCGCAGGTTTTGCTGCGTCAACCGCTTCTCCAGCCGTTGCAACTGGATATCCACGATCGCCGCCAGTTGCTCCTCGGTCAGGCTGTGGAAGATGATGATGTCGTCCACACGGTTCAAAAACTCCGGACGGAAGTGCGCCTTCAATTCTATCCGCACCAACTTCTCCAGCTCCGCCCGCACCTCGGCTCCCATCTTCCGTGTATTGTAAAACTCCTGGATGATCGGCGACCCGATGTTGCTGGTCATGATGATGATCGTGTTGCGGAAATCCACCGTGCGCCCCTGCCCGTCCGTCAACCGCCCGTCATCCAGCACCTGCAGCAGCACATTAAACACGTCGTGATGCGCCTTCTCGATCTCGTCGAACAGCACCACGCAATACGGCCGCCGCCGCACCGCCTCGCTCAATTGTCCGCCCTCCTCATATCCCACATAGCCCGGCGGCGCCCCGATCAACCGCGAAACCGAATGCTTCTCCATGTATTCGCTCATGTCGATCCGCACCATCGCGCTCTCGTCATCAAACAAAAATTCCGCCAGCGCCCGCGCCAGCTCGGTCTTTCCCACGCCGGTCGGCCCCAGGAAAATGAACGACCCAATCGGCCGGTTCGGGTCCTGCAATCCGCTGCGTGACCGCCGCACCGCGTTCGACACCGCCGCAATCGCCTCCTCCTGCCCGATCACCCGCTTCTGCAGCCGTTCCTCCATCTTTACGAGCTTCTGCCGCTCGCCTTCCAGCATCCGGCTCACCGGAATGCCCGTCCACGAGGCCACCACCTGCGCAATGTCCTCCTCCGTCACTTCCTCGTTGAGCAGCTTCTGTCCGCCGGCCTGCTCCCGGATGCTCTTCTCCGCCGCCGCCAGCTTGCGCTGCAACTCCGGAATTTTTCCGTATTGTATCTGCGCCGCCAGGTTCAGATCGCCCGAACGCTGGGCCTTCTCCTGCTCCTGCTTGGCCTGCTCCAGTTGCTCGTTGATGATGCTGACGGCGTTGATCGCCGCCTTTTCGTTCTGCCATTGCGCCTTGAGCTTGCTCGATTGCTCCTTCAGGTTCGCCAGCTCCTTCTCCAGCCGCTTCAGCCGATCGCGCGACGCCTCGTCCTTCTCCTTCTTCAGCGCGGTCTGCTCGATCTCCAATTGCATGATCTGCCGCTCGAGCTTGTCCACTTCGGTCGGCATCGAATCCAATTCCATCCGCAACCGCGACGCCGCCTCGTCCATCAAATCGACCGCCTTGTCCGGCAGAAACCGGTCTGTGATATACCGGTGCGACAGCGTCGCCGCCGCCACCAACGCGCCATCGGTGATGCGCACACCGTGATGCACTTCGTAACGCTCCTTCAAGCCGCGCAATATCGCGATGGTCGCCTCCACCGACGGCTCCTCCACGAACACCGGCTGGAAGCGACGCTCCAGCGCCGGGTCCTTCTCTATGTGCTTGCGATATTCACCCAGCGTCGTCGCCCCGATGCACCGCAATTCGCCGCGCGCCAGTTGCGGTTTCAGCATGTTCGCCGCATCCGCCGCGCCTTCCGCCGCTCCCGCGCCCACCAGCGTGTGCAGTTCGTCAATGAACAGGATGATCTTCCCCTCGCTGGCCGTGATCTCCTTCAGGAACGCCTTCAGCCGATCCTCAAATTCCCCGCGATACTTCGCGCCCGCGATCATCGCGCTCAGGTCCATCGCCACCAACCGCTTGTTCTTCAGCGATTCCGGCACATCCCCGCTCACTATCCGCCGCGCCAGGCCCTCCGCGATCGCCGTCTTGCCCACGCCCGGTTCGCCAATCAGCACCGGGTTGTTCTTCGTGCGCCGCGTCAGCACCTGCATCACGCGCCGGATTTCCTCGTCCCGCCCGATCACCGGGTCGATCTTCCCCGCCCGCGCCAGCGTCGTCAGGTCGCGCCCGTACTTCTCCAGCGATTGAAACTTGTCCTCCGGGTTCGGGTCCGTCACGCGCTGGTTCCCGCGCAATTCCGCCAGCGCCTTCAACACATCGTTCGCCTTGATCCCGTACGCCTGGAAAATCTTCTTCAGTGCCGGGTTCGGCTCGGCCAGCAATCCCAGCAGCAGATGCTCCGTGCTGGTGTATTCGTCCTTGAGCTTGCGCGCCTGCGATTCCGCCGCGTCCAGCGCCCTTTTCAATGAATTCCCCAGGAACGTGTCCGACGAACTCGTCCCCTGCACCTTCACGCGCTTCTCCAGCGCCTGCTCGAGGTCCCCTGAAAGTTGCCCCACCGGCACCCCCAGCTTCTGCAACAGCGGGCGGACCAATCCATCCTCCTGCCCGATCAACGCCGCCAGCAAATGCTCGCCGTCGATCTCCTGGTTTGAATGCTCGTGCGCGATCCGCTGCGCTTCCTGCAACGCCGCCTGCGCCTTGGTCGTAAATCGTTCAAGTTGCATAACTCATCATCTTTCGGGTCCGGAATGCTGCCGGCTCAGCCCTCACAATCAACCTTCCTCCAAAAAAATGGCGCGGCCAAATTAACCCGTCCCCGCCTCCCCGGCAACACCTCCGGAGCGGTTCGCACAAAACCGCCAATCCGCAGCACAGCAAAACTTTTTTCCTGCGAGTATCGGTGATTATCCTTCTCCCTCCTTTCGCAACCCTACCATTTCCAAGCACTTCCAAAAAACCCGTCGCAGCCAACCGCGCCCCTATAAGTGCGACACCTGCCTCCGTCACACCTATTTCCTCCGCGCCGTAGCCCAGTCCCGCCCGGCGCCTCCCGTTTCTCGCCCCCTCCTGCCAATCCACAATCCACAATCCCGCAATTTTGCAGTGTGCTCCAGTTGAGCAAAGCCCTGGCAAAACCAGGCTGTGCGACCGCGAGTTTTCCCAATCTGATAATCTGAAAATTTGAGAATCTGATAATCATTTTTATCGATATTCCCGCAAATCTTATCGAATCGCCCTCCCGTGAGCGGACTGCTAACCTCTTTGTGAACAGCCGAAAAAACCGGACCTTTCGTTATGAGCTTGAAATGCCCTCTCGGCGGCCGCCTCTTTTCCCTCTCCGCCGCAGAGCGGTGAGAGGGGCGATTCTCCGAACAAAATGAACACCTCCGCGCCCGAAAAAACCCGTCCTCCGCGGAGCACCCTGCGCCGACTCCTCCTTCTTGCCGGTCTCACATATCTGGCCTGCTGCGCCTTCATAGGCCTGCGCCAGCGCCAGTTCATCTACTTCCCGCCAAAATTCGATTCCGCCACCGTCGATCGTGAAGCCCGGCTAGCCGGTCTGACCCGTTGGAATTCCCCCACCGGCCAGCCCCTCGGCTGGAAGCGCTCCTCACCTTCCCAGCCCTGCGCCGGCCAGGTGCTCGTCATCCACGGCAACGGCGGTTGTGCCTTCGAACTTTCTCACTACGCCGACGACGTCCAACGTACCGCGGCTCTTGACGTGTACTTACTCGAGTACCCCGGCTACGCCGACCGCCCCGGCAAAGTCTCGGAATCTTCGTTCGACGCCGCCGCCGCCGAAGCTCTGCAAAACCTCCCCACGAACCGCCCAACTTATCTGCTGGGCGAATCCCTCGGCACCGGCGTCTCCACCTGGCTCGCCGGAAAACACCCGGATCGCATCGCCGGTATTGTCCTGCTCGGCGCCTACAATTCCCTTGCCAGCGTCGGCCAGGCGCACATGCCCCTCGTGCCTGTTCATCTTCTATTGATTGACCGCTTCCGCTCCGAGAACTATCTGCGCACCTACTCCGGTCCTGTCGCCATCGTCGTCGGCGGCCGCGACCCCGTCGTCCCCGCCCGCTTCGGCCGCCGCCTTTACCAGGGCTACCGCGGGCCCAAGCGCCTCTGGGATTTCCCCCTCGAAGATCATGGCTCCATCATGAATCAATCGCCCGAAGTCTGGAGCGAAATCTTCGAATTCCTGCGTAAGCCATGATTAAAAGACCTCTCCGCAACGACTGCCCGCTGCCTTCCCCTCTTCTGACATTGCAAACACCCTCATGCCCCCCTAGACTCCCAGTTCCGGCATGGTGCGTGCCGGCGCGAATGGCTGATTACAAAGTCAAATTCGAGGTCTTCGAAGGACCGCTCGACCTGCTCCTCTACCTCATCAAGAAGGAGGAAGTCGACATCTATGACGTCAACCTGACGAGCCTCGCCACCCAATTCATCGAATACATCGAGGTCATGCGCCTGCTTGACCTCGAAATCGCCGGCGAATTCCTCGTCATGGCCTCCACGCTCATGTACATCAAGAGCCGGGAGCTCCTGCCCCTCGACCAGCAGGTCCAGACGGAGGGCGAGGACGAAGGCGAGGACCCGCGCTGGGAATTGATCCGCCAGCTCGTCGAATACAAGAAGTTCAAGGACGCCGCCGCCCGACTCCAGGAGCTCGAAACCCGGCAGGAGGAGATTTTTCCCCGCCTGCCGGCCAAGCCCGAATTCGAGACCGAAGCCACCCCCTCCAAGCCCGAGGCGTCGCTCTTCGATCTCCTTAACGCGGTCAGCACCATTCTCAAGCGCGTCAGCCAGCAGGAACGGGCCCGCGACGTCTTCGAGGACAAATGGACCGTCAGCGAGAAAATCGAGCTCGTCGTCAACCTGCTCAAGGACCGCTCGCGCCTCAAGTTCTCGGAACTCTTCGCCGGCGCCATCAGCCGCACGGAAGTCGTGGTCACGTTTCTCGCCATGCTCGAATTGATCCGCCTCAAGCAACTCGTCGCCGTCCAGCCGGAAGCCTTCGGCGAGATCGAACTCTGCCGCGCCGAAGCCGCGCCTGCCGCGCAAACTCCGGCCCCGGCCGAGTCCGCGCCGGCAAACTGATTTTTGCAAGCTTACATGGAACTGAAATTCATCCTGGAATCGCTCCTCTTCTCAGCCCAAAAACCGCTGAGCACAAAAGAACTTCGCGACCTGCTCGCCGCCGCGCCCTCCCACGCGGAAGGCGATGAAACCGTCCGCTCCTTCCGTAAGGTGAAGGAGGATGATGTCGTCGCCGCTCTCGAGCAATTGGCCGCCGAACACCAGGCCGCCGCGCGCAGCTATCGCCTCGCCTGCGTGGCCGGTTCCTGGCAATTCGTCAGCCAGCCCGAATACGCCCCTTGGCTCAAGGCTCTTGTCGGCCACCGTTCCCGCCCGCCGCGCCTTTCGCAACCCGCCCTCGAAACCCTTGCCATCGTCGCCTATCGCCAGCCCATCACCCGCGCGGAGATCGAACAGGTCCGCGGCGTGGCCGTGGACGGCGTCATGCAAACGTTGCTCGAACGCGGGCTCGTCGAGCAGGTCGGCCGCGCCGAAGTCGTTGGCCGCCCCATGACCTACGGCACCACCGCCGCGTTCCTCGAATATTTCGGCCTGCGCGCGCTCGAAGATTTGCCCGCTGCCGATGAATTGCGCCGCGTCCCCGTGGTCAAACCCGAATCGCTCCTCACCACCGATCCCGGCCTCGCCACGGTCCCGCCCGACCAGCTCCAATTGGCTGAAGGCGAGCCGGCCGCCGCTCCTGCGCCTTCGGAAACTCCGAACCCGCCCTCCAATGAACATTCCTGAACATCGCAAAGCGATAGACAAGCTCGACGCCCAGATCGTCAGGTTGCTCAACGATCGCACGCGCCACGTCCTCGAGATCGGCGCGCTCAAGCTCAAGGCCGGCGAGGAAATCTACGCCCCGCACCGCGAACGCGCCGTGCTCCATCGCGTCAGCCGCCTCAATCGCGGCCCCATCACCAGCGAGTCCCTCCGCGCCATCTACGGCGAGATCATGTCCAGCGCGCTTTCGCTCGAGAAGCCGATTACCATCGCCTATCTCGGTCCCGAGGCCACCTTCACCCATCAAGCCGCCATCCGCCGCTTCGGCAGCAGCCTCCGTTACTCGGCCCAGAAGACCATCACCGACGTTTTCTCCGAGGTCACCCGCAACCGCGCCGATTACGGCGTTGTGCCCGTCGAGAATTCCACCGAAGGCGTCGTCACCCACACGCTCGACATGTTCGTGGACAGCGAGCTCAAGATCGTCGCGCAGATCATTCTCTCCATCCAGTATTGCCTTGCCGGCAACTGCAAACGCGACAAGGTCCGCCGTCTCTACGCCCATCCGCAAGCGCTCGCCCAATGCCGCGGGTGGGTGCAGAATAATCTTCCGGACGCCGAAATCATCGAGACTTCCTCCAACGCCCGCTCCGCCGCGCTCGCCGCCCGCGAAAGAAACTCCGCCGCCATCACCGGCTCACTGGCCGCCGACCGCTACGAACTCGACGTCCTTGAAACCGACATCCAGGACAATTCCGCCAACGCCACCCGCTTCCTTGTCCTCGGCCGTCAATGCAGCCCTCCCAGCGGCCGCGACCGCACCAGCTTCATGCTCAGCATCAATCACGAGGTCGGCGCGCTTTACAACGCCCTCTCCCCGTTCCGCCGTTACCGCCTGAACATGACCAAAATCGAGTCGCGCCCCAGCAAGCGCAAAGCCTGGGAATATTTCTTCTTCGTCGATTGCGAAGGCCACGTCAGCGACCGCAAGGTCCAAAGCGCCATCGCCCACCTCCAAAAACACTGCAACCTCGTCAAGATCCTCGGCTCCTATCCCGACATGGATTGAGTGGCATGAGCCAGGGCTGACGGTTCGCTCTCGTTTCAATTTCCAGAGCGTCTAAGACCAAACACGGAGTGCATTGCCAACCCACTCAGCCTGGATCGTACACATGCTCTCCCCTCTCTCGCGTGGGGGAGAGAGTTAGCGGGAGGGGACAAAATGCAAGAACGCGCGGATCCCGCCCGCCTTGGGCATTGCCACCCACTGCCCTTGCTGGCAACCTTGTCGCATGAGTCACCTGGCTCGCGCCCGAGAAGTCTTCGACACCGAAATGGCGGCCCTCAAAGCCGTCCGCAGCCTGCTCGACAGTTCCTTCGATCGCGCCGTCGCCCTCGTCGTCGACGCGCTCCAGCGCCGCTGCAAGATTGTCGTCGTCGGCATCGGCAAGTCCGGCCACATCGGCCGCAAAATCGCCGCCACCCTCACCAGCACCGGTTCCACCAGCGTCGTCCTCGATAGCGTCGATGCCCTCCACGGCGACCTCGGCATCCTGAACGACGGCGACCTCATTCTTGCCCTCAGCTATTCCGGTGAATCCGAGGAACTCATCAACCTGATGCCCGCGATCAAGCGGTTCTCGGTCAAAATCATTTCCATCACCGGCGGCCCGAAGTCATCGCTCGCGCAATTCAGCGATCTCGTGCTCAATGTCCGCGTCCCGCGCGAAGCCTGTCCTTTCAATCTCGCCCCCACCGCCAGCACCACCGCCACTCTCGTCATGGGCGACGCACTCGCCATGGCCGTTCTCCAGGCCCGCGGTTTCAAGGAGAAGGATTACGCCCGCCATCACCCGGCCGGCGCCATCGGCCGTGCCATGCTCACCAAGGTCGCCAACATCATGCGCACCGGCCAGCGCAACGCCATCGCCCGCGATGATGTCCCCGTCCGTGACGCGCTCGTCGTCATGACCCGCGCCAAGTCCGGCAGCCTCGCCGTCATCAACGCCCGGGGCCGCCTGGTCGGTGTTTTCACCGACGGCGATTTCCGCCGCCGCATCGCGGAAGATAATCAACTCCTTTCCAAGCCGCTCCGGCAGGTGATGACCCGCAATCCCATTTGCATCCCCGAGACCGCCCTCGCCACCGAGGCTGTCAAAATATTCGCCGAACACAGCATTGACGATCTCCTCGTCGTAAACGCCAATCGCGAACCGGTCGGCCTCGTCGATTCCCAGGACTTGCCCAAGGTCAAGATCATGTAGGGAAGCTGGCTTACGGCTGCTCCGCCTTGGCCGCCAATTCCGGGTCGATCTGCCGCAACGCCTCCGCGAAACCCATTGGCCGAAAGCTGTCGTCAAAAGGCCGTCTGCCAGACCCGCCGCCGAACCGGCCATCCCTCCGCGCCAGCGGCGCGCCGAATCCTCCATCTCCGCGCCGCACACGCACTGCCAGGTTCATCATCCAGTTCGATCCCGCTGCCGCGCCGTCGTTTGTCCCGGCGCGTTCCTGCTGCGCCAATTCCAGCAGCAGCCCTCCTGCCGCGCGCGCGTCCCCTCCGTACGCCGCCAATGCTCCCGCTGCCGCGTGGCGCGTCCCGGCATCTTCGTTCGTAAGGACCTCCATCAAGGGCTCCACCGTCAGGTCCGGCCGCCGGTGGATCCTTCCCAGCGTCACAATCGCCGCCGATCTCGCAAATTCGTCTGCGTCCTTTAAATGTTCCACCACCATCGGCACCGCCGGTTCCGCGTTGGTGTCGAACCGCGAAATCAGCAGCATCCACCTCGCCTGCACCCTCGCCGGCTGATTCGTCAAGGCTTGTGCTATCGGCGCCACACAGCCCGCGCCCAGAATGTCCCGCAACGCCGCCGCCACGGACAGCCCGTTCTCCGGATCTTTCAACATCTCCACCAACTGCGGCGCCGCCGAACGCGCCTGCTCGCCCATGCGACCCAGCCCCATCGCGCACATGCCCCGCACCTGCGGGTTCGCATCCGTCAATCCATCCACCAGCACTGCCTGCAATTCCGCCCGGTTCGTCCACACGCTGGAAATCATCGAGACCGCAAACAACCGCAGCGTCGGGTCCTGCGCGTGCAGCGATTCCTTCAATACCGGCAGCACCATATCCGGATGATCGCCTTCCGCCACTCCCAGCACCTGCACTGAGCGCCGCCGGATTCGCAGATCCGGGTCGTGCGAGGCTTCGAGCAGGGCCGCCGTGGCAGGCACCGCATTCGTCCCCATTTCCGAAAGCCCCGCCAGCGCCGCCAGTCGCGTCGTCGGTATTTGCCGGCTCCCCAGCGCCTCCGCCAATGTCGGCGCCGCGTCCTTCCCTATCCATCCCAGCGCCTCGCCCGCTTCCAGCGCCAGCTCCCGGTCCTTGATCATCTCTCCCAGCCTGGGAATCGCCGCCTTCGCCCCGGGACCCAGCATCCGAATCGCCAGCACGCCCCTCATCCGCCTCTCCTCCGCGCGCCCGAAATCCAGCGCGATCACCCGCTGGTAACTGAGATAATGTTCCACCTTCAATTTCAGCCTGGAATCCTTCGCCCCCAGTTCCCCCAAAATCCACGGCAGCCCCGCCTCTCCAATCTGTTGAATTGCCTCCGTGGAATCCTTGATGCGCTCCAGTTGCGAAACCTGCTGCAGCCAATAACTGATCGGCTTGCCCTGGTAGGCCGGCTCCTCCGACCTCAGCCACGGCGCCGAAAGCACAATCACCAGCACCAGGCCCAGCAGGCCCAGGGCCACGCCGCTGCGACGCCAGTTCATGGCTTTCTCGCTGCTCATGCCGAATTGCCAACCGGCCGGACTCCCCGCCAGTCCTCAGTCCAGCCCGCTCGCGTGTTTGGCCCGCTTCAACACCTGCTGCGCCAGCGCCCGGGCCCGGGCCGCGCCTTCCGTGAGCACTCTCTGCACTTCATCCAGGTGCGCCGCCAGCTCCGCCCGCCTCGCCCGCGCCGCCGCGAAATAATTCCAGTAATTCTCGAACAACGCCTTCTTCAAATCGCCGTAACCCAGCCCGCCCGCGCGCAGCCGATCCTCATGATCCTTCGCCACGTCCGCCGGCGCCACCAGCTTCAGCAATTGGACCGCCAGGTTCTTCTCCGCATCCGGCTTCGGTTCCGCCGGCGACCGGCTGTCCATCACCAGGCTCATGATCTTCTTTCGTGTCGCCTTCTCCTCCCCGAAAATCTCGATCGTGTTCCCGTAACTCTTGCTCATCTTCTGCCCGTCCGTCCCCGGCACCAACGCCACCTCGTCACGGATCACCGGCTCCGGGATCACGAACGTCTGCCCGTACTGCTCGTTGAACTTCCCCGCGATGTCCCGCGTCATCTCCACGTGCTGCTTCTGGTCGCGCCCCACCGGCACCAGGTTCGAATCATAAATCAAAATGTCCGCCGCCATCAGCACCGGATACGCAAACACTCCGTGGTTCGCCGGAATCCCCTTCGCAATCTTGTCCTTGTAACTGTGCGCCCGCTCCAATAGCCCCATCGGCGTCAAAGTCGTCAGCATCCACGCCAGCTCCGTCACCTCCGGCACATCCGACTGCCGGAAAAACACCGACTTCGCCGGGTCCAATCCGCAAGCCAGGAAATCCAGCGCCACATCCATCGTATTCCGCCGCCGCTCCCCCGCGTCGAACAACGACGTCATCGAATGATAATTGGCGATGAAATAGAACGTCTCACCCTTCGCCTGCAATTCGATCGCCGGCCGCATCATCCCGAAATAATTCCCGAGATGCAGCGCTCCCGACGGCTGTATGCCAGATAAAATGCGCATCCACCCCAACCTAGCAACCCCCGCCCGCCCCTTCAAACCCATTCCTGCGCACCGACCGCGGCTGAAAACGCCGCTGAGTTGTCACGCCACGACACCGCTTTCAACTCATGGTCGGCACGGCTGGCGCTGCTGCGCCGCCCATTCCAATTCGCCCCCAGCAATCAAAATATCGGAAACACGTTGGACCCGTGAGCTCATCTCCGGTTCGCGCCCGGCAAATGCCTTGCCATTTCCGTGGCTTCGAAATCCAGAAGCAGACAGATCACGATTTCTTCGATCGGCGGGAACTCCTCATTCATCAACGGCCGGATTCCTTCGGCAAATTCCGCGTAGGTGAGATGGCCAAACCCCGTCGCCAACGCTGTGAGCGCCACCTTCCGCGCTCCCGCTTCGGCGGCCATGGCTAAAGACTGCCGAACCACATCTCTGACAATCGTTGGCGATGACTCATACCACCCGTCGATCGCCACAGCGTGCAGGACCACCTTGTAAGGCATCTCCGGGCCGCGATACGCAAAAACCTCGCCGCGTTGCGCACAATGCGGCAGGCGCCCGCGCAACTCTGCTTGCAGCGCCTCCTGCATGGCGCTCCCATAGCGTGCCAGCAAGTCCGCCCCCACTCCGCCCGACAGCAATAAATTCACATTGGCCGAACACACCAGAACATCCGCTGGTTCGTCCAAGATATTTCCTTGCTTCACAATCCACCGCATTTTCGCTCCCGGATCAACTTTTCAATACGCTCGTTTATATTCCCCAATCACCTCGATCAACCCCACAATATTCCGGTTCATCTCCGCCAGTTCCTCCGCCGGAATCCACAATTCCTTGTGCATGGACGCGCCCACCACCCGCTCCGGATATTTCGCGACAAACTCCCGCCGCACGGCAAACCGCGTCACATAACCCGCCCCGCTGTCTGGCGCATTCCAATCCCGCGCGATCTGCCGCGCGTACTCCTCGTTGAGCACCGGATAAAAAATCGGCTGCTCCGGCAGCCGCGGCGGAAACTCCCGATACCCGCTCGCGGCAATCAAATCCAGCTCCTTCGGCCCCACCGGACGGTACAGCACCATCGTTTCAGATTGCGTCACCCGCTTTTCCATTTCGAAGAAATATTAGTGTATTGAGAACACTATTTCAATTAAATCTTCTTCGCGCCCTTCCTTCTTCGTTATCTTCGTTTCCTTCGTGTTTAAAACCCCACCTTGCCCTTCGCTTTGCGCACTTCGCGCGACACCGTTTTCCTTCTTCCGCCTCCAACCGCGTATACTCGTCTCATCCGCTATGAAAACCACAGTCACCCGCGTCTGCCTTGCCCTCATCCTTTTCATCGGACTCCCCGCCGCTCCCGTCATGGCCGCCGATACCCCAAAACCCTCGCACCCGCCCATCTACGACGAATCCGCCGACGCCTCCAAACAAGTCGCCGACGCACTCGCGCTCGCCAAAAAGGAAAACAAACGCGTCCTCCTCCAATTCGGCGCCAACTGGTGCGGCTGGTGCCATCGCCTGCACGACCTCTGCCAAACCAACCGTGCCATCGCCGCAAATCTTAAAGCCAACTACGTCGTGGCCCTCATCGACGTGAACAACAGCCACAACGATGCCGCCGTCCAAAAATACGGCAATCCCGTCCGCTTCGGCCTCCCCGTCATTGTCGTTCTCGACGCCGACGGCAACCAACTCACCACCAAGGACAGCGGTGAACTCGAGGAAGGCGACCACCACAGCCCCGCCAAAGTCCTCGCCTTCCTCAACGAATGGTCCCCAAAGAAGTGACCTCTGGCCCATGGCCTCCTATTCCCTCTCCGCCGCGGAGCGGGGGACCACGTTTCGCGGAGCGAACGTCTCTTCTGGGGATGTTTTCTGGTGGCGGTCCCGCATGCGGGACACTGGGCAGGGAGAGGTGGTGCTTGGTCTCCTCCACTGAAAACTGAACACTTGGAAACTGAAAACTCACTCCCTGATTCGGGTTCATTTGCGTCCATTCGCAGTTGCGTTCACGCTTTGCCCTGCACCGCCTGATACTCCCCCGGCACCGTGCGAAACGAGATGCTCAGCCGATTCCAGGCATTGATCGCCGCCACCGCCAGCGTCAGATTCGCAATCTCCTCCTCGCTGAACTGTTTGCGCGCCTCCTCATACACCGCATCCGGCACGTGGCCTTCCCTCACCAGCGTGACCGCCTCCGCCCACGCCAGCGCCGCGCGTTCCCGATCGTTGTAAAACGGCGCCTCCCGCCACGCATCCAGCAGATACAACCGCTGCTCCGTCTCTCCCGCCGCCCGCAGGTCCTTCGAATGCATGTCGATGCAGTATGCGCACCCGTTGATCTGCGACACGCGCAGCTTGATCAGGTGCAGCAGATTCGCCGGCAGCCCGCACGTCCGCAGATACTTCTCCAATCCATACATCGCGCCCATCAGTCCCGACGGTATTTTCGCATGCTCAATTCTCGGCTTCATGGTTTTTTCTTCGTTCCCTTCGTTTGCTTCGTGTTAAAACGCCTTCTTCCTTCTTCATCTTGAATCACGACTTCCCAATCTCCAGTTCCCGCAAGCGATGCTCCGCTCCCCATTTGCACAACCGGCTCAGGACCGGCGCCAGCGTGCGCCCATACTTCGTCATCGAATACTCCACCTTCGGCGGCACTTGCTGATAGACGTGGCGTGCGATGATCCCGTCCCGCTCAAGTTCGCGCAATTGTTGCGTCAGCATTTTCTGCGTCGCCTCGGGAATTAATTTCCTCAATTCTCCGTGACGCCGCGTTCCTTTCATCAGGTTATACGTGATGATCGTTTTCCATTTGCCGCCGATCACTTCCAGGGCGGCCCGCACCGGACATTCTTCGAGTTTCATGGTTCCTGCCGGGTACCTACGGCACAAAATGGTGCCTGCTTGTCATCATTATCTTCCGTGATAGTTTTCCCCGATGAACGTGGTTTTCAAGCCAATTGAAAGAACATGAGCACTCCTTCACCCATCGTTGTCGTCACCGGCGGCAACCGCGGCATCGGCTTCGAAATTTGCCGCCAACTCGCCACCCGCGGCGCCCGCGTGGTCCTCACCGCCCGCAACTCCGCCGCCGGCCAGGACGCCGTCCACAAACTCGCCGCCCAAAAACTCCAAGCCCAATTCCATCCGCTGGACGTCACCAATCCCGACAGCGCGCTCGCCTTGCGCGCTTTCCTCGAGAAATCTTTCGGTCAGCTCGACGCGCTGATCAATAACGCCGGCATCCTGCCCGACGATGACGCCTCCGGCCTGAACGTCAAACTTTCCACCGTCCGCTCCGCCCTCGAGACCAACACGCTCGCGCCCCTGCTTCTCTCCCAAATGCTCGCGCCCCTGCTTCGCCGCAGCTCCCGCGCTCGCATTGTTAACATCTCCAGCGGCATGGGCGCGCTCTCGGACATGGGCGGCGACCACGCGGCCTACCGGATCTCGAAGACCGCCCTCAACGCCGTCACCGGCATTCTCGCCGCCGAGCTCCCCAATTCCGTCGCCGTCAATTCCGTCTGCCCCGGCTGGGTGCGGACCGACATGGGCGGCCCCAACGCCGAACGCGACGTCGCCCAGGGCGCCGATTCCGCCGTCTGGCTCGCCCTCGAGGCCCCGCAGGACCTCAGCGGGAATTTTATCCGCGATCGCGACGTCATACCCTGGTGAACAGACGCATCCATACGCCGCGATGAAACCAAAATCGAAATCCACCGATGCAACACCTCTTGACCCGCGCTACGAGTCGGTCGCATCCGCCTTTGTCCGCAGCAAGGACGTTACGCGCGAAACCGGCAAGGGCTTCGGCTCCGGCTCGCTCAAGGTCAACGGCAGGATTTTCGCCATGATCACTTCCCGCGGAGAATTCGTCGTGAAACTCCCCGCCCGGCGCGTGGATGAATTGACCGCCTCCCGCCAGGGCAGATATTTCGAACCCCGGCCGGGGAGGCGGATGAAGGAATGGTTCGTCGCCACCACTCACACCGGCTGGATCGCGCTCGCCAAAGAAGCGCACCAGTTCGTGAAAAAATCCGCCAAATAACGGAAATACAACCTGCCAAGCCAATATGATCCTGATCACTGGAGCCACTGGAACAAACGGACAGGAACTCGTCCGCCAACTCACCGCCGCCGGCCAGCGCGTCCGCGCGCTCGTCCGCAATCCCGCCAAAGCCGCCACCCTCAAAGGCCCAAATGTCGAACTCGCCGCCGGCGACTTCGACCAACCCGCCACACTCGATGCTGCCCTCAAAGGCGTGGACAAGGCATTCCTGCTCACGCCCGTCGCCGGGCATTTCGTGGAATGGCAGACTGCCTTCATCCAGGCCGCGCAACGCGCCGGTGTGCAGCACCTCGTCAAATTCTCCGGCATGTGTGCATCGGCCAACGCCGGCTCCGAACTGCTCCGCCTTCACCATCGAACCGATGAACTCCTGCGCGCCTCCGGCATGCCCTTCACCATTCTGCAGCCAAATTCGTTCCATCAAAACCTGCTGTCCTCCTCAGCCACCATCAAGGCCCAGGCCAGATTCTATCTGCCGCTCAAGGACGCCGCCCAAAGCACCGTCGACGTGCGCGACATCAACGCCGTCGCCGCCCTTGCGCTCACCAGTTCCGGTCACGAAGGCAAGACCTACGTCATCACCGGTCCGGAAGCCCTCACCTTCCGGCAGGTCGCCGAAAAACTCTCCTCAGTCCTCGGCCGCAAGATCGAGTACGTGGACGTCCCCCTTGCCGCCGCCGCCGACAGCGTGGGCAAGTCCGGAATGCCCGATTGGAACGTCCAAATCGTGGCCGAACTCCTCGGCTACTTCGCCACCGGCGCAGCCGCCGCCGTCACCGACACCGTCCCGCGCCTCCTCGGTCGCCCCGCCATCTCCGTGGAGCAATTCGCCCGCGATCATCGCAACACGTTTTCACCCTGACAGAATTCATCGGGTCATATCCGCGTCTATCTGCGTCCATCTGCGGTAAAAAATCTTTTCCCTCCGCCTTCCTTCTTGACTTCCGCTCGCGGCATTTCATCCTGCCCGTGCGGCGCGCAAACCGCACCCTATTATGCGCAAGGTAAACTCCAACACTCTCGAAGAAATCTCCTGGTCCTCTCCCAGGGGAAAATTCGCCGGCTCAGGCAGGGAAATCTCCGAAGCCCTCGGCCGCAAGCCCCAATCCACCGACCTCCGCGAACGCCATCCCTTCGACGTCGAAATCCTCCGCGTCCCGCCCGGCAAGACTCCCTACCCCTATCATTCCCACAGCGCGCAATGGGAGTTCTACCACGTCATCTCCGGCTCCGGCCTCGTGCGTCATGCCGACGGCTCGACCCCCATCGAACCTGGCGACGCCTTCCTCTTCGAGCCCGGCCAGCCTCATCAACTCATCAACAATCACGCCACCCAGGACCTCGTCATCTACGTGATCGCCGACAATCCCATTGGCGAATCCTGCCATTATCCCGACAGCAACAAATGGGCCGTCCGCTCCCCCGAACGCCGCCTTATCCGCTCAACCTCACTCGATTACTACGACGGCGAGGAATAGAAATCAGTCGGATTCGGTTCCATTCGCGTTTATTCGCGTCCATTAGCGGTTACAGTTTTTGATCCCCTTCGCATCGGCCCGCCCCATCGAAAAGTGGAGCAAAAATGGCTTTGGAATGAGCCAAAAAGGAATTGTCGGGCCGGATGATTCAAGGCATTCTGCACGCCCTTATTATGCGACAACTCAACATCGGCATGATCGGCGGTGGAACTGTCGGCAGCGGCGTCTTCCATGCCTGGGACCGGAATGGCGGGCTGATGTCGTCGCGCCTGGGGGTCAAGATCAATTTCCAAAAGGTGGCGGTGAAGGCGTTCGACGAGCCGCGGCCGTATCCGATTCCGCGGTCGCTGATGACCACGGACTGGCAGAGCGTCGTCAACGATCCGAACGTGCATGTGGTGATCGAATTGGTGGGCGGCACGGGGATCGCGAAGACGATGGCGCTGGAATCGTTGAAGCTGGGGAAGCCGGTGATCACGGCGAACAAGGCGTTGCTGTCGGCGCACGGGGAGGAATTGTTCGCGGCGGCGAGCCGTTACGGGGCGAATTTGTATTACGAGGCGAGCGTGGCGGGCGGAATCCCGATCATCAAGACGATGCGCGAGGCGTTTGTGGGGAACCGGTTCACCCACATCTACGGGATCGTGAACGGCACCTGCAATTACATCCTGACGCGGATGAAATTGGAGGGGGCGGAGTTTGCGGACGTGCTGGCGGACGCGCAACGGCTCGGTTACGCTGAGGCGGAGCCATCGCTGGACATCGACGGATTTGATTCGGAGCACAAGATCGGGATCCTGGCGTCGCTGGCGCACGGGTTCTGGGTGAAGCCGAAGGACATTCACGTGGAGGGCATCCGGCACGTCAGCAAACAGGACATGCAATTCGCCGGGCAACTCGGTTACACGATCAAGCTGCTGGGAATCGTCAAGCAGGCCGAGACTGGCAAGGCCAGCGCGCGGCCGAGGGTGCAGGTGTCGGTGTATCCGGCGTTGATTCCGAACACGCATGTGCTGGCGAATGTGAACCATGTGTTCAACGCGGTTTTTGTGCGCGGCGACGTGGTGGGGGATACGTTGTTTTACGGGCGCGGAGCCGGCAAGGACGCGACGGCGAGCGCGGTGTTGAGCGACGTGGCGGACGCGGCGCTGGATTTGAAGCACGGCAGCAAGGACCGGGTGCCGGCGTTCGTGCCGCATCAACCGGCGGGAGCGGTGATGCCGATCGGCGAGGCGATCTCACGGTATTACGTGCGGTTCAGCGTGGTGGACCGGCCGGGCGTGCTGGCGAAGATCGCGGCGGTTTTGGCGGCGTCGAAGATTGGAATTTCATCGGTGATCCAGCCGGAGGGACACGAAGGGCAGAGCGTCCCGTTGATTTTGATGATTCATGACGCGCCGAATGCGGCGATGCAGAAGGCGCTGGCGAAGATCGCGAAAATGCCGGTGGTGAAGGCGCCGCCGGTGATGATCCGGGTGGAGACCCTGGAATAACCTGAGATTTCGCGCAAAGACTAGGATTTCGCGCAAAGCACGCAAAGAAAGCAAAGAAGGCATGGAACGAGACATGGAAAAGTTGGAATTACAGAATGTCTCTTCCTTTTTTTGGGCTCAAACTCGAAGAGGACCCGCGCGGACGGATGTTTCGTCCCTACAGGGCTCCGGGTTGTCGGTGACCGCAACCCAGGGCGATGCCCTGGGCTATCATATGGCGCCCCGTTGGGGCTTGGACGGCAAATTTGCATTAACTCGTTAGTAAAGCTCGCATGCCCGTTGTCTTTCATTCCACGAATCGTCAGTCGCCGCCGGTGGACTTGCGGGAGGCGTTGCTGGCGGGGCAGGCGCCGGATCGGGGGCTGTATTTCCCGGAGGAGTTTCCACGGCTGTCGCCGAAGGAGATCGCCGGGTTCGCGGGGCTTCCGTATCACGAGATCGCGTTCCAGGTATTGCTGCCCTACACGGAGGGCGTGATGCATCCGGGCACGCTGGCGGGGATTTGCCGGGACGCCTACAACTTCGACGTGCCGCTGGAGAACATTTACGACCGGGTGAATGTGCTGCGGCTGGATCGGGGGCCGACGGCGTCGTTCAAGGATTTTGCCGCGCGGCTGATGGCGCGGTTGTTCGGGCTCTTTTTGCGCGAGACGGGGCGGCACGTGACGATTTTGACGGCGACCAGCGGCGACACGGGGTCGGCGGTGGCGCATGCGTTTCACAAAGTGGAGGGTGTGCGGGTGCTGGTGCTGTTCCCGGTGGACGAAGTCAGCGGCCGACAGCGAAAGCTGATGACGACGCTGGCGGACAATGTGCGGAGCATCGCGGTGGATGGAAAATTTGACGATTGCCAGGCGATGGTGAAGCGGGCGTTTGCGGACCCGGACCTGGGGAAGATTTCGCTGTCGTCGGCGAACTCGATCAACATTGGGCGGCTGCTGCCGCAGAGTGTTTATTATTTTTACGCGGCATCGCGGCTGGCAAGCGCCGGCGAGCCGATGGTATTCTCGGTGCCGAGCGGGAATTTCGGCGACATGATGGGCGCGGTGGTGGCGCACCAGATGGGGCTGCCGGTGAAGAAGATCATCGCGCCGGTGAACAGCAACGACGCGTTTCCGCGTTTTCTGGAGGGCGGCTTGTACCAGAAGATCGTGCCGTCGCGGAACGCGCTGTCGAACGCGATGAACGTGGGGCATCCGAGCAACCTGGCCCGGCTGGTGGCGGTTTACGGCGGGCAGATGGATCAAGACGGGAAAATCCTGAAGATGCCGGACCTGGACACGATGCGGCGCGAGGTTTTCTCGAGTTCGGTTTCGGATGAGCGCACGCGGGCGGCGTTGAAGGAGGCGTGGGTGCATCATCATCTGCTGCTGGAGCCGCATGGGGCGGTGGCGTGGCAGGGGTTTTTGGATTGGCTGAGCGTTGAGCCGTTGAACGGGAACCCGGCGGCGGTGCTGGAGACGGCGCATCCGGCGAAATTTCCCGAGGAGATCGAGAAGTGTCTGGGGCGGACGCCAGAGGTGCCACCGGAACTGGCTGCGTACGACAAATTGCCGGAGGATTACGACCGGATGCCGGTGGATTACGGGCAGTTTAAGGATTATTTGAAAGCTAACTACAAGTAACGAGCAGGCATGGCCCTTATTGTACAGAAATACGGCGGCACTTCGGTGGGGAACCCGGAGCGCATCAAGAACGTGGCCCGGCGCGTGGCGGCTTACCGCGCGAAGGGCGACCAGGTGGTGGTGGTGGTGTCGGCGATGAGCGGCGTGACCGACAGTCTCATCAAGCTGGCGAAGGAGATCATGCCGCTGCCGAGCGAACGGGAAATGGACATGCTGCTGGCGACCGGCGAGCAGACCACCATCGCGCTGACCGCAATGGCGCTGCACACGCTGGACCTCAAGGCGGTGTCGCTGACGGGATCGCAGGCGGGCATCGTGACCGACGACGTGCACACGAAGGCGAAGATCCAGACCATCGAGCCGAAGCAGGTGCACGCGTTCTTGAACGCGGGCAACGTGGTGATCGTGGCCGGGTTCCAGGGGCAGACAGCCGCGGGGCACATCACGACGCTGGGCCGTGGCGGATCGGATTTGACGGCGATTGCGCTGGCGGCGGCGTTGAAGGCGGACCTTTGCGAGATTTACACGGATGTGGATGGAGTGTACACAGCCGATCCGCGGATTGTGCCGAACGCGCGGAAACTGCAGGAGATCGCGTACGACGAGATGCTGGAACTGGCGAGCCTCGGGGCGAAGGTGATGCAGTCGCGGTCGGTGGAATTTGCGAAGAAGTACGGCGTGGTATTTGAAGTGCGTTCGAGCCTGAACGACAACCCAGGAACGATTGTGAAAGAAGAAACGAAGAACATGGAAGACGTCGTGATTCGCGGCGTTTCGCTCGACAAGAACCAGGCAAAGGTGACGTTGGTGGCGGTGCCGGACCAGCCGGGCGTGGCGGCGCGCGTTTTCAAGGCGATCGGCGAAGCGGCGATCAGCGTGGACATGATTGTGCAGAACATCAGCCATGGGTCGGGCACGCCGGCGACGGATCTGTCGTTCACAGTGGACAAGCCGGACCTGTTGAAGACGCGCAAGGTGATTGACGGGATGAAGAGTTCGATCGGCTATCGCGAGGTGCTGGCGGACGAGAACATCGGGAAGTTGAGCGTCGTGGGCGTGGGGATGCGGAGTCATTCGGGCGTGGCGGCGAAGATGTTCGAGACGCTGGCGCAGGAGGGAATCAACATCGGGATGATTTCGACGAGCGAGATCAAGATCTCGGTGGTGATCGACCTGGCAAAGGGTGAGCAGGCGATGAAGGCGGTGCACAAGGCGTTTTTGGGCTGAGAACAGCGCGAAACGCAAAGTTTTACTCAATCATCCTTCGCCGAATCGCCCCAGTGCAGCGAGGTGATGAGGGCGGAGCAGGTGAAGGAGCCGGGGAGAAGGGGCTTCATAGGTGTGATTGTTGTAGGCGGAACGAGGGGGCGGGTCAATATACGGCGGGAGGAAGGACTTTTTTGGCGGTCGATCAGCAAAATCTCCTTGTAAGAAAAAAAGTAGTGGCAGTGTCCGGCGGTTTCAGACATGTTGCAACCCGTCTGAACGCCATTTTTTCGACTATGTTCTGGGCGAAGAGAGAACAAAAACACGAGCGCTATTATCTCCTGGCCGGGATGGGAGGCAGAGCCATGCGCCGCAAACACAAGTTGTTTCTCTGCTGGTCCATACTCACCGGTCTGGCTGTTTCAGGTGCTCTCGCTCTGGGCCTGTATTGGTTCAATCGCGGGTAGGTTGACTACCCGGTTGTCGCGGAGCGCGGACTCCGGATAACCTCCTGCGCGTGGACCACTGGCCGCCAGCGCAAAACGTCGCGCGCCCGACTCTTGGGCGTGACAATGCCCGTTTTTTCCCTTACTTCTTACCGCCGCCATGACGCTCAAACGCACAGTCCTGATTGCCGCCATTTGCTGGTGCGCCCTGATCACGGTCTTGCATTTGAACCTCAATCTTGGCGTCCATCTGTTCGGTCCCAAACCGGCCGTTGAGCCTTCGCAAAAATTCCGCGTCGGGTTCCTCCCGGTTACCTGCCATCTCACGTGTCCGGTGACTGATTTCATTAATAAGAACATGACGGGCGACAACTTCTTTGAGCCGGTAAGGTTTAATGGCTGGCCGGAATTGAAGGAAGCCTTTCTCTCCGGCTACATGCCCGCGACGTTCCTGCTTGCGCCGCTCGCCATGGCCCTTCGCGAGCAGGGGGTTCCGGTCAAAATCGTTTATCTCGGTCATCGCGACGGCACTGCGCTCATGGTTCACAAGAGTTCCCTTATTTATCGCATCGAGGATCTCAAGGGCAAAACCATCGCGGTGCCCAATCGTTTTTCTAACCAGCGCCTGTTGATTTTTAAGGCCCTCCGCGAGCACGGCATGACGATCAATGACGTGAAGCTCGTGGAAATGCCGCCGCCGGACATGCCGGTGGCCCTGCGCACGCGTTCCGTGGACGCCGTTACCTCGGGCGAACCGTTCATGGGGCAGACCGAACTCGAAGGTTACGGCCGGGTGCTCTATCTCACCAAGGATGTCTGGCCGAATTTCATTTCCTGCGTGCTGGTGGTGACCGATGACGCCATCAAGAACCGCCGCGCCGATGTGCAGAAGCTGGTGGACGGCATCGCGCGCAGCGGCAAATGGCTGGATGAATCGATGGACCATCGCATGGAGGCGTCCGAGTTCGTCGCGCACAACTACTACAACCAGGACCCCGCGCTGCTTCACTTTGTTCTCAGCAAGCCGCCCGACCGCGTCAAATACACCAACCTGGCGCCGTTGCGCAAAGACTTCGAAGAAATTCAGAAGCTCGGCATCGAGGCGGGCATTTTGCAGGGCACGATCAAATTCGAGGACTACGTGGATACGTCCTTCGTCAAGGACGACACGAAGCTGGCGGCGTATGATTGGGAGGGGCCGAAACCGTGAGCAACGCCATGGGCAGCGGGAATGCGCGCGGCCGCGCGTTTCAGTGGTCGAGTGTGATCCTGCCGGTCATCGTGGCCGCGATCGGATTGTTGTTCTGGGACACCGCGGTGCGCATCAGCGGCAGCGATATCTTCCCGCGCCCGCACGAGGTGGCGCAGGGCATCATTCAGTTGATCCGGCAGGGGCTGCTCCTGAAATACGTGGTGGCGTCGTTGTTTCGGGTGACGTGGGGATTCACGCTGGCCGTGCTCATCGGCGTTCCCTTTGGCCTGCTGCTCGGCTGGTATACGTGGGCGTTTCGCGCGTTCAATCCACTGATCCAGATGCTGCGGCCGATCTCTCCAATCGCGTGGATCCCGGTTGCGATCCTCTGGTTCAAGGTTACCGACAAGGCGCCGATTTTTTTGATATTTCTGGCGAGCGTGTTTCCAATCACGGTTTCCGCGATTGCGGCGGTGCAGAACATGCAGCCGGTGTATCTGCGCGCCGCGCGCAATTTTGGGCTGACGCAAATGCAACTTTTTCGCCGCGTCATCCTGCCGGCGACGCTGCCGCAGATCATCACCGGCATACGCATTGCGCTGGGTGTCGCGTGGCTGGTGGTGGTTGCCGCGGAGATGATTGCGGTCAACTCGGGCCTCGGTTACCTGATCATTGACGCGCGCAACGCGGGCAAACGCTACGATCTTGTGGTGGCCGGGATGGTGATGATCGGCTTGATCGGGCTTGTCCTCGATCTGCTGGTCCGGCAACTCGAAAAATTCGACGAGGTGTTGTGGGGCTACGCCAACAGATGAATAACGTTTTGGACAATTCGACGCCGAAGCAGGCATTTCCGGCGGTGCTGGTCCGCGATTTGTGGATGAGTTTTCCCGGCAAGCGGGCCGGCGAGCAAATCCACGTGCTGGAGCGCATCAATCTCGAGGTGCGGCAGGGCGAGTTCGTCTGCCTGGTGGGTCCGTCCGGTTGCGGGAAGTCCACCTTGCTCAATATCATCGGCGGCTTTCTTCATTGCTCGCGCGGGGATGTGATGGTGGAGGGCCAGCCGGTTGCCGGACCCGATCCGCGGCGCATTTTTGTTTTCCAGGAAAACGGCGTGTTCCCATGGCTCACGGTGCAGGAGAACGTTGGCTTCGGCCTGCTCCGCAAGTCTGCAGCCGAACGCGCCGCCATTGTGGCGCATTACCTGGAAATGGTGGGGCTTACGGGCTTTGAGCGCGCCTATCCGCGCGAGCTTTCCGGCGGGATGAAGCAGCGGGTGGAGATCGCCCGCGCGCTGGCGGCCAATCCCGACATTATTTACATGGACGAACCTTTCGGGGCGCTGGATTTCATCACACGCCTGAAGATGCGCGCCGATCTGGTCCGCATCTGGCAGAGCGAGAAGAAGACCATCCTGTTCGTCACGCACGACATCGAGGAAGCCGTCCAGCTCGCCGACCGCGTGCTCGTGATGAGCAAGCGGCCGGCGACGATCCAGCGCATCATCGCCGTGGACCTGCCCCGCCCGCGCGACCTGGATTCCGCCGGTTACCTGGGAACTCGCGACGAAATATTTTCCGCCATGGGGATGAGCCTGCGTATCGGGGAGAATGTGGAGGCTCCGGCGAGACCTGCGCACGGCTCCAATTCACCGGATGCTCCCCAGCCTGCGCGGCGGTAACGCTGCGTTACTTCAGAATTTGGTCTTCGCCATTATCTTCGCGATGGCCGCGATCCCGCATAAGGCCGCGCACAAGACCGCCGCAGCCAGCACTTCGCCGGGCTTTGGCGAGAAGACCAGGATGAAGCCCTGGCCTTTGACCAGCGCCGCGAAACTCGACACGCAAAACGGGGTGAGAAACAAGCGGAACACCTGCCAACTCTCCAAAGAGAGTTGCCGGGTCCCTGCGACGGTGGTGTTGACGTAGAGAGCAAAGCCGATGATCAGGCTCAGGCCGAGCGATGTGAGCCAGAGCCGCGGGCTTGGGTCGAAGTAACGCACCAGCACAACCAGGTACCAGATGAAGTAACACCAGAGGATCAACCTGCCCCGGGAAAGATTGCCCAGATAACGGATCAGCATGACGGGATTATTCAAACAATCCGGTCTTGCGCAAGTGCACCGCGTCAATCAATCCCTGGTCGGTCAGCTTCAACTCAGGAATCGGCGACAGGCTCAGGAATGATAGCGTCATGAAGGGCGCTTCGAGCGGGCAACCCAGCTTCGCCGCTGCAGCGTTGAGATAGGCGATTTGTTGAATTACTTCGTCCAGCGGCCGGTCGGAGACCAGTCCGGCGATGGGCAGGCCGAGTGACGCCTGCACCTTGCCCTCCGCCACGGCCACCTGGCCGCCTTTCAGTTGCTCCAATTCCCCGATGGCACGGCGGATGTCGTCGTCGTTTGTGCCCACCACCACCACGTTGTGCGCGTCATGCGCGACCGTTGACGCCAGCGCGCCGTTCTTCAATCCGAAGCCGCGCACGAAGCCCACGCCCACGTTGCCGGTTGCGCGATGCCGCTCGACCACCACGAGCTTCAAAATATCGCGCTTGATGTCCGGCACGATCTTTCCGCCTTCCACGCGCGGGTTCTCGAGCACCTGGCGGGTGACGATCTGGTGAGGCACGATTTCGATCACCTTGATGCGCGCGGCCTTGTCGGCTTTTACGTCAAGATCGCCGGGCCGATAGCGGAGGTTCATGGTGCTGCGCGGTTGCGGCACCAGTTCGGGGTCCACGGCGAGGTATTTGCCGTTCTCGGCGACCAGCTTTCCCTTCTTCCACGTCTGGCGCACGGTGACATTTTGCAAATCGTCGAAGACGATGAAGTCCGCCCAGAAGCGAGGCGCGATGGCGCCGTAATTTCGCAACTGATAATGGCGCGCCGTGTTGATGGTGGCCATCTGGAGCGCCGAGATCGGGGGCACACCGAGTTTGATGGCCTTGCGCACGCAGTGGTCGATGTGACCCTCGGAGACGAGGTCGCCCGCGAGCTTGTCGTCAGTGGCGAACGAGCAATTCATCGCGTTGTGCGGGGTAACGAGGGGCGCGAGTGTCTCGAGGTTCCGTTCCGTGCTGCCCTCGCGCAACAGCATGTGAACGCCCAGGCGCAGTTTTTCGCGCGCCTCGTCGAGTTCCGTGGACTCGTGGTCCGATCGGACGCCTGCGAGCACGTAGGCGTTGAGATTTTTTCCCTTCAGGCCCGGCGCATGACCGTCGATGGCCTTGCCCTTGCCCGCCTGGATTTTCGCGAGTTCGCTGTCCTGGCCGAGGTATACGCCGGGATAATTCATCAACTCCGCCACGCCGGCGATCCGTTCGTCGGCGATCATCAGCGCGATGTCGTCCGCGGTCAGGCGCGCGCCGGAAGTCTCCAGGCTGGTGGCCGGGACGCAGGAGGGCAGCATGATGAAAAAATCGAGCGGCAGGTTCTTGCTCGATTCCATGACGTAACGGATGCCGTCGAGGCCCAGCACGTTGGCGTACTCGTGGGGATCGATCACGACCACACCGGTCCCGTGCGGCGCGACGGCGCGGGCGAACTCCGGCATGGTGAGCATCGAACTCTCCACGTGAAAATGTCCGTCGATGAGACTTGGCGCGAGATAAGCGCCCTTGAGGTCGATGGTTTCCTCTCCCTGGTAATCGCCGATGCCCACGACGCGGCCGTCCTCGACGGCGACGTTAGTCTGGTGGATTTCACCGCTCAGCACGTTGACAAGGCTGGCGTTGCGGAACACCAGTTCCGCCGGTCGTTCCCCGCGCGCGATCCCCAGTTTTTCCTTCAAGGCCCTCATGTTCGCTCCTTCGGTTTTAATTGTATTAGCACACGAAAGGCGTGGTCCCAACAAATAAACAACACACTGAAAAACAATGGCCGGATGAGACCGAGGGGACGGATGGGCACGAGAGAATGGTGAGTCTAACGATTTAGCTTACCCGGACAGAATGGTCCCCTGGCTTTCGGACGTGGCTGCGGTTGTTCCTTTGGACACAGTCGCGTTCCTCGCTGGCGAAATCTGTGCTTTCGCGGGCGGGCGGGTTGGTGTTGAATGGGTGCCTTTTATGAGCAAGAAGACTGCATTGTTGTTCGCCGGGCAGGGCGCCCAGGCGGTGGGCATGGGCAAGGACCTGGCGGAACAATTTCCGTCGGCGAAGGCGTGGTTTGATCGGGCCAACGCGGCGTTGGGATATGATCTGGCCGGGATTTGTTTCAACGGGCCGGAGCCGGAATTGACGAAGACGGAGAATGCGCAGCCGGGAATTTTCCTGGTGAGCTGGGTGGCTTTTGAATTGTTGAAGGAGAAGGTGGGTTCACTGGCGTTTGAGGCGACAGCGGGGTTGTCGCTGGGGGAATTCACGGCGCTGACGGCGGCGGGGGCGTTGGGGTTTGAGGAGGGATTGAAGGTGGTGCGGCAGCGGGGGCGCTTCATGCAGGAGGCTTGCGAGGTGACGCGGGGTGGGATGGCGGCTGTGATCGGGCTGGACGAGGGGCCGACGCGCGAGGTGTGTGCGACGGCGGGGGTGGAACTGGCGAATTTGAATTGCCCTGGGCAACTGGTGATTTCGGGAGCGTCGGAGAAGATCGCCCAGGCCTGTGAACTGGCGAAGGCGCGCGGGGCGAAGCGGGCGCTGCCGCTGACGGTGGCGGGGGCGTATCACTCGGCGTTGATGGCGAGCGCGAAGCCGAAGCTGGCGTCGGAACTGGCGGGAGTGCATTGGCAGACGGCGAAGGTGCCGGTGGTGTCGAATGTGACGGCGCGGCCGCATGGCGGGGTGGAGGAGATCAAGGGGCGGTTGGTGGACCAGGTGACATCGTCGGTGCGATGGGAGGAGAGCATGAGGTATTTGCTGGCGCAGGGTTTCACGCGGTTCATTGAGTTGGGGCCGGGGAAGGCGCTGAGCGGGTTTATGAAGCGGATCGAGCCGTCGGCGGAAATGTTGAATGTGGGGGATGCGGCGAGTTTGGAGGCGACGGTGAAGGCGTTGAGTGGGGCGTAGGAGGCGAACGCGAGTCCCAATAAACGGCATCGGGACGCTGCGCGGATGGAGGATGGCAGGGAAGAGTCAGATTGAACGATCGCCCTCACCCTTACCCTCTCCCCCGGGGAGAGGGGACAGCTACGAGCGCTACGGTTTGTTTCGAGGTGGTTGGGAATGGGCCTCCGCAGCCGGCTGAAGGAAGGTAGAAGTTGGATGGAATGATCGCCCTCACCCTGACCCTCTCCCGCGGGGAGAGGGGACAGCTGCGAGCGCTACGGTCTGTTTCGAGGTGGTTGGGAATGGACTCCGGAGTCGGCTGAAGGAAGGTGGAAATTGGATGGAACGATCGCCCTCACCCCAATCTTTCGCCCAAGAGCGTGAGGGGATCGGAATCCGTTGTGCGGGCGGCTGGCGGTCTCACGGTGGACTCCTGCGCCCGGTGCGGGAGTTACGATTCAAAGTAATAATTAAATGGCATCGCACACCGGAAGCGGCTCGCAAACATAAGCACGTTATCTCTTAAGCGCCTTGCTCCTCTTTTCAGCCAAAGCGACGATTGTAAATATAGTTTGAGAAAAGACTATCTATTCCCGCTTTTACCCTTAACTTGTCATGTCGTATGAAAGCGCCACCAAAACGTTCCTGCACCAGGCTCTTTCTGAAAGGCTCCATCATTATTCTGAAGTTTCCAATGCCCGCCACGACTTGGAACTGAGAAACCACTGTTGATCCGATTGTCACCGAAAAACCCAGGCGAAGGCTCTATTTATTAAAACTGAAGAAATCGAAAATGTTGTTGTTGATGCGGCCAATGAGCGGACGTACATCGTCATGGCTGCACGGACACTCACCGACGGGGAACTTTACAAAATCATCCGGGTGGAACTTCTGAGACGCAGATGCTCGCTTGTAAAGGGCGAACGAATTGTGATCTCGGCCACAAAGGGCGCGCTCATCAATCACGCAAAAGCCGGGAAACCCCCGGCTGTCGAATAGCAGGGCGTGAATGTATACCATTGACAATTTGCTGGAACAGCTTTCGCGTGAAGATGCGGGCGAACTGCATATTCTGTCCGAGGAAGCCCCGATCATCATGAGGCGTGATGAACAGGTCGCAGTCGGCCCCGCCAGTATCACCACCGATAATATTACTGAGTTGCTTTATTGTATCGCCACCGTGGGTCAAATGAAGGAACTGAATGCGTGCGGCGATGCCCGGTTCATTTATCTCTTTCGGAACCGGGTCCGCTTCGGTGTGACCGCTTCGGTTGCGCGCAACAAAACATTCAGCATCAAAATAAGAAATCTCGGACGCTGATCCCCGGAATTTTTCGGATCAAGATTGCTGAAACCGGAAAACCGTTCCACCTGGAGTTGCGGAGAACCCGGAGGAGAGTTTGAACGATAGTTCGAGGGCTTGAACCTGGCTCAACCGCAGGCTCGTCTGGCGCCGCGGCGTGCCGCACGGAGGCGGTTTCTCAGGCCCCGGAAACCCACCAGCTTGCGCCGCTGTTCGTCCCACAAACGAAAAGTAAGCGCTTTGAAACTGGAAAACAACGTCACGGGCTTCACCGTCTGAAACATAGGCTCGGCCTGATGGCATTTCTCGAGGTTGTAATTCGGAATTCTGGGGCTGAGATGATGGATGTGATGGAATCCGATATTGCCGGAAAACCATTGCAGTATCTTCGGCAATTTATAGAAAGAACTGCCTTTGAGCGCCGCTTCCGCGTAATCCCACTCTTCGCTTCTCTCCCAATAGACACCTTCGAACTGGTGCTGGACGTAGAACAACCAAACCCCCACCGCTCCGGCCGTGATCAGCACCGTCAACTGAATGATCAAATACGCCTTCAGACCGAAGAGTGCAATCAAGCCCGCGGCCATGGCTCCGAGCGCGAGGTTGGTCCAATAAACGGAGCGCTGCTCCCGCGCCGGCGCCTTGAGCGAAGGCACACGCTGTTGAATGAGAAAAAGGAACAGCGGAGCGATGACAAAAAGGACCACCGGATTGCGCGCGAGTCGGTATGCAAAGCGTTTCCACTTCGAAGATTCAAGATATTCCTGCACCGTAAGTGTCCAGACATCTCCCGTGCCGCGCCGATCCAGATCGCCGGCGCTGGAGTGGTGAATGGCGTGTTCCCAGCGCCAATGAAAATAGGGAGTGAAGGTAAGGACCCCGGTGATCGCGCCGAGAAGGTGATTGGCCTTTGACGAACGGAAAAACGAACCGTGCCCGCAATCGTGAAAAATGATGAATGTCCGCACAAGGATCGCACCCGCAAGTACGGCCAGGGGAACTGTCAGCCACCAGGAGACCGTGCGCGTGAAAAACATCAGACACCAAAGTCCGACGTAAGGAACAAATGTGTTCACCATCTGCCAGATGGCGAGCGCGGCGGAAGGCTTCTGATAGCGCATTACGACTTGTTTCCAAGCGGCGGTTTCAGGCCTGTTTTCCCTTTGTCCATGGGCTGAATCACTTATCATAAATAAAAATTGCGGCTGCGCCTCTTTGCGCGGCGTCAAAAAAGAAGATCAAAATCGTCGAGGCGGCTAAAAAACGGCTTTCGGCAGACGGCGGCAGAAGAAATTCAAAATCGCGGAATTTGCCGGAAGAAGGTTTCGGACGTGCAACACATCTTGTCCAATGAAGCCGGGCCGTGGGGCCGCGTCGGCAGGGAATCAATGGCGGTTGCTTGAGCCGCCGAATTGACGGCATTGTCCGCCGCCGCCCACAAACGATTTATTATCCATAATGATGATCTTTTACTGTCTTTCCGCCTTTTCCAGACTGTTCCCGAATACCGGGTTTAAAATCATCATTGAATTCAATTCACCTGAGGATTCACCATATCTTGAAAGTAACAAGCTGTCGGACAGGTAGGAGTACTATCGACCGTTTCCCTGGAATAGCAACTTATATTTCCCGCTCCCTCGCCGGTCCCAACCACCGCGGAGCCGGGGGAAAAACTGGGAGAGGTTTTCACGGCAGGGGCCATGCAGATTTCAGACTCCGTTGAACGCGAACTCGAATAAGCGTCGCCCTCGGTCAAAGATTTTTCAAATACCAGTTGACATTCCCGTGGAAAGGGCCAGAGTGCATCGTCTGTTCGATAGCTTGTCACTTTCAAGATATGGCGAATCCTCAGGTGAACACCGTTCAGTGATGATTTTAAACCCGATTACCGGGGACAGTCTGGGAATAGCAGTTTAATCGGCACAGCAAATCATCATATGAATAACAAATTGTTCGTCGGAAATCTTTCCTTCAACACCACCGAAAACGCCCTGCAGGACGCCTTTGCCGCCCACGGCACCGTGATCGAAGCCAACCTGATGACCGACCGGGCGACCGGTCGTGCTCGTGGATTCGGCTTTGTCACCATGAGCACCGACGAGGAGGCGCAGGCTGCCCTCACGGCAATGAATGGCCAATCCTTTGATGGACGTCCTCTCACCGTGAACGTTGCCCGCCCTCGCGAAGAAGGCGCTTCCCGTTCCGGTGGTCGCGGCCGCTATTAATCAGCCGAACAGGTTCGATTGTTTCGAGGCCCGGGTTTGCCGGGCCTCATTTTTTATCTCAGGCGCTTCTGCACTTCCGGTCTGCTGGAGCCTGTGCTTCATCCGAGACCGGATTATGACGGAGCAGAATCATGAAAGAACAACACATTGAAGTGGAAGGACGGGTTCACACAGTATTGCCCGGAACGATGTTCCGGGTGGAACTGGACAACAAACATATAGTGCTCGCCACGATTTGCGGCAAAATGCGGAAACGCTTCGTGCGTTTGACCGCCGGCGACCGTGTGAAGATGGAGATGTCTCCCTACGATCTCAACAAAGCCCGCATCACCTGGCGATTGCAATAGCCGGGCGGCTCCGGCCTGACTGGCCAAGCCCAAACAGTCGCGGGCGCTCGTTCTGCCCACGCTGTCGGGAACCGGGTTTGTCGTTGCTGTTCTCACCACGCCGGGACGCATCGCAATCTTACGGCGCTTCATGTTTGCGGTTGGAGAAACTCCGTTGCGCGCTGCCAGCCACGGCCATTCCGCTGTTTCTGGTCCCAAGGGGGCGAGGGGGCAGCTTCAGAAGATATCGGTTTATCAAAGCTCCATGGAAGTGCCTACCGCGCCGGGTGCCATCGTGGGAAACGAGGGCCAGCGGGTTTCCGTACGGGAACGGAAGGAATTTCGGGGAAAATAGTGCTGTGCAACGGGCGGGTTTCTGGCAAAACAACACGGCGAAAATGAGCCAGCTAGCGAATCAGATTGCGGTGGTGACGGGCGCGGGCCGGGGAATCGGCCGGGCGATTGCGTTGCGGTATGCGGCCGAGGGCGCGGACGTGGTGTGCGTGTCGCGGACGGCGGAGAATTCCGAGAAGGTGGCGGGTGAGGTGCGTGCCCTGGGTCGGAAGGCATGGGCGCTGGCGGTGGATGTGGCGGATTCAGAGGCGGTTAACGCGGCGGCGCTGAAGATCCTGGCGGACGCGGGGCGGGTGGACATCCTGGTGAACAACGCGGGCGTGACGCGGGACGGATTGTTGATGCGGATGAGCGACGCGGATTGGGACGCGGTGTTGAACACGAATTTGAAGGGGGCCTTTCATTTTACGCGGGCATTGAGCCGGCATTTCCTGAAACAGAGGTCGGGGCGGATCATCAACATTGCCTCGATCATCGGGTTGATCGGCAATGCGGGTCAGACGAATTACGCGGCGAGCAAGGCGGCGTTGATCGGGTTTACCAAGGCGGTGGCGCGGGAGTTGGCGTCGCGGGGCATCACGGTGAACGCGGTGGCGCCGGGTTTTGTGGAGACGGACATGACGGCGGCGTTGAAGCCGGAGATGAAGGAAGAGCTGGTGAAGCAGATTCCGCTGAACATTTTGGGGCAGCCGGACGACATCGCGAACGCGGCGTTGTTCCTGGCGCTGCCGGCGTCGCGGTACATAACGGGGCAGGTGCTGACCGTGGACGGCGGGATGGTGATGTAAGGAAACGAAATTGGCACTGGACGCGCCTTGCGGCAACCGTTAGACAAGGTGTTCGAAATTGAAAATGGATGAGCCTGACAGGCTTGCGACTGAAACAAACGAAAGATGGGAATCGGGGCTTGACGCCCACTAAAACCTAGCTTAGACACACACTGATTATAACCGGAACTGGAGAAACCCATGGCTGAAAAAACAATTGAGCAACGAGTAAAAGACATCATTGTCGAGCAACTTGGGGTCAACGCGGACCAAGTGACGCCGGATGCCAAGTTCATCGAGGATTTGGGGGCGGACTCGCTCGACACGGTGGAATTGGTCATGGCGCTGGAGGAGGAATTCGGCCATGAGATTCCGGACGAGGAAGCCGAGAAGCTGCAGAGCGTGGGCGATGTCATCAAGTATATTGAAGACATCCAGCAAAAGTAGTTGCGGCGAGGATTAACCCGGGGCAGTTTGGCTGCAGCCAGCTAAATCTGCCCCTTTTATTTTATGTCAAAAAATTCGAGCGACCGCAGGGTAGTGGTGACCGGATTGGGAGTGGTCTCGGCACTGGGACAGCACATCGAGACCTTCTGGCAGAACATCATCACCGGGAAATGCGGGATCGCGAAAATCGAAAGTTTTGACGCGTCGGCATTTGACTGCCAGATCGCCGCGGAGGTGAAGGAGTTCAACCCGGCGGCGGCGTTTCCTTCGCCCAAGGAAGGGAAGCGGACGGACCGGTTTTCGCAGTTCGGCGTGTTCGCCGGCTACCAGGCGTTGCTGGACTCGGGGCTGGACCTGGAGAAGGCGGACCGGGACGAGATCGGGGTGTTCATCGGGTCGGGGATCGGCGGATTGCACACGACGGCAGAGCAGCACAAGGTGTTGCTTGAGCGCGGACCAAACCGGCTGTCGCCCTTCATGATTCCGATGCTGATCTCGAACATGGCATCGGGATTGTTCTCGATGTATTACAAGCTGCGCGGGCCGAACTTTGCGACCTGCTCGGCGTGCGCGACCTCGACGCATGCGATCGGCGAGGCGTGGCGGACGATCAAGATGGGAGATGCAAAGGCGATTTTCGCGGGGGGATCGGAAGCGACGGTGACGGCGCTCGGCATCGGCGGATTTTGCGCGATGCGGGCGATGAGCACGCGCAATGCGGAGCCGCACAAGGCGTCGCGCCCGTTCGACAAGGAGCGGGACGGATTTGTGATGGGCGAAGGCGCGGGGATCCTGCTGCTCGAAGATTTGGACCATGCGAAGGCGCGCGGCGCGAAGATTTATTGCGAGATCCTGGGCTACGGCAACACGGCGGACGCGAACCACATCACCGCGCCGGCGCCGGAAGGCGAGGGGGCGGGACGCTGCATGAAGATGGCGTTGCGGTCGTCGGGACTGGCGCCGACGGATATTTCGTACATCAACGCGCATGGCACGTCGACGCCGCAGGGCGACCTGTGCGAGACGCAGGCGATCAAGAATGTGTTTGGCGAACACGCGCGCAAACTGGCGGTGAGCTCGACCAAGGGCGCGACGGGCCACATGCTGGGCGCGGCGGGCGCTGTGGAGATGGCGATTTGCTGCAAGGCGATCCAGACGAACGTGGTGCCGCCGACGATCAATTACGAGCATCCCGATCCCGAATGCGATCTTGATTATGTGCCGAACCAGGCGCGCGAGATGCAGGTGAACGCGGTGATCAACAATTCGTTCGGGTTCGGCGGGCACAATGCCACCATCCTGGCGAACAAGTACACGGGTTAGCCGCGGCGGGCGGCATCATCGGCTGGAGGGCGGAAGGGCGCGGGCAACCCGCGCGCAAGGCGGATGAATTTTCTATCAGTCATCGAAACCAAATGTGACGGCCGGGAATTGACGCCCGACCGGATACGGGAGGTTGTGGCGGCTTATTCGGCAGGGAAGATTCCCGATTACCAGATGGCGGCGCTGCTGATGGCGATTTATTTCAAGGGGATGAGCACGGTGGAGACGCGGGCGCTGACGCTGGCGATGCGGGACTCGGGGGATCGGCTGGAGTTTCCGAGGGATGCGCGGCCGCTGGTCGACAAACATTCGACGGGAGGAGTGGGCGACAAGGTTTCACTGCCGCTGGCGCCGCTGCTGGCGTGCCTGGGCTTTCGCGTGCCGATGATTTCGGGGCGGGGATTGGGAATCACCGGAGGAACGCTCGACAAGCTGGAGTCCATCCCGGGATTCACGACGTCGCTGGCGCTGGACCGGATCATGGCGACGGTGCAGGAGGTCGGGTGCGTGATTTGCGGGCAGACGGAGCGGATGGTTCCCGCGGACAAGGGATTGTATGCGCTGCGCGACGTGACGGGGACGGTGGGGTCCATTCCGTTGATCACAGCGTCGATCCTGTCAAAGAAACTGGCGGAGGGATTGGACGCGCTGGTGCTGGACGTGAAGTTCGGGTCGGCGGCGTTCATGCGAACCTTGGAAAAGGCGAACGAACTCGCGGTGGCGATGGTGGAATTGGGGAACGAATGCGGCGTGAGGACGCGCGCGTTGCTGACCAACATGAACCGGCCGCTGGGGCGGGCGGCGGGAAACTGGCTGGAGGTGAAGGAATCCGTGCAATGCCTGGAAGGACGCGGGCCGGCGGATTTGGAGGAACTAGTGGTGGATTTCGCGGCGCAGCTTCTGGTTCAGACGGAAAAGGCCGCGAGCATGACGGCGGCGCGGAAGCAGGCGCGGGCGTGTCTGGAGTCGGGCGGGCCGCGGCGCAAATGGGATGCGATGCTGGCGGCGCAGGGCGCGGACGTGACGGCGTTCCGTCGCAAGCTGGAACATGATCATTCGGCGGCGGTGGTGAGGGAATTGATGGCCGAGCGAGATGGCTATTTGGCGCGTTGCGATGCGAGGACAGTGGGCGAAGTGGTGCGCGATCTGGGCGGCGGGCGATTGGCGAAGGAGACTGTCATCAATCACGATGTGGGCGTGGATATGATTGCGGCGCCGGGCGAGGTGGTGAGTTTCGGTTCCACGTTGTGCCGTGTGCACGCGAAGAATGCGGCGGACGCGGAGGCTGCGTTGAAGCGCCTGAGGGCGGCGTTCGAATTTTCCGAGGTGGAGCAGAAACCGGAAAAACTGATCGAGCGGGTGATCGAGATGTGATCGCCCGGGTGCGGTGACTAGTGGTGGGGCAGGGAAGCCAGAATCTTCTCGGCGGCGGCGCGCGGGTTCTCGGCGGCGTAGATTGGGCGGCCGATGACAAGCCAGTTTGCGCCGGCGGCCAAAGCTTCCTGCGGGGTGAGCGTGCGCTTCTGGTCGTCGGCTTTTTCCGCGCCGGTGCGGATGCCGGGGGTGACAAGTTGCATTTCAGCGGGGAGGATGCGTCGGAGCGCGGCAATCTCGAGCGGCGAGCAGACGAGGCCGCGGATGCCGGAAGCGGCGGCGAGGCGGGCGAGGCGGGCGACCTGGGCGGTGACGTCGGGTGAAGCGCCGATTTCGGCGAGGTTCTCGCTGTCCATGCTCGTGAGCACGGTGACACCGAGCACGAGCGGAGGCTGGCGGCCGAGTTCGGCGGCGGTGCGGCGGGCGGAATCCTCGGCGGCGCGCATCATTTCCGAGCCGCCGCTGGTGTGGATGGTGAGCATCTGCACGTCGAGGCGGACGGCGGAGGCGACGGCCTTGGCGACGGTGTTGGGGATGTCGTGGAACTTGAGGTCGAGGAAGACGGCGGCGCCGGTGGCGCGGACGCGGCGGACGATGTCGGGACCCGCGCTGGTGAAAAGTTCGCTGCCGATCTTGAAGGCGCCTACAGCCGGCGCCAGCTGGGCGGCGAGCTGCAGCGCGGTTTCCGCCTGCGGAACATCCAACGCGACAATGACAGGATTCTGCACGCCCGCATTAAACCTGAACAACGCGGCGGCACAAGCCTGTTGCGTGGGTCGGGACGGAGATTGAGGCGGTTCATGATGGGAGTTGGGTTATGGTGGAGGCGGGTTCGGCAGGCAATTGGATTCCGGGATGGCGCCAGCGGTGGCGGTTCAGCGCGGCGATTGTGCCGAAGGCGAACAGCAGGAAGCTGGCCGCCATAACGAGCAGGCCGGTGGGAATTGCGGACATTCCGGTGGCCACGAACAGTGCCGGACGCAAGAACAGGGCAATGATCGCGGAGATGGGAGCCGCCGGGTAACGCCAGTTGCCGTGCATCAGCCGCAACGCCACGCAGGAGCCCAACACCGACAGTGCGCCGGCGGGGACAAGCAGTGTCGCGTGCGGGTACTGCCAAAGGAGGAGAAAGAAGGAATGGGCAATCCAGAGGATGCAGGCGAAAACGCGCACGGGGCCGACTGTCGGGTCTGCTTCGTCATCCCAGACGAGGCTGTGGAGCAGCAGGAACAAGATCCCTGCGTGGAGCATTGAGCCGAGATTTGCGACGCCGTGAGGCAGAATCATTCCTGCGGCGGGAATCGCGAGCAAGGCGCCGAGCACTCCGAGTTTTGGACTTCGGGAGTGGAATATCCACCATGTCGTATAGGCGGCGAGGAATGTCAGCAGGCATTCCCCACCACCAAAGCCGGTATGCAACGCGGGCTGGTATCGGGTGACCAGGGCGGAGCCGAGGATCGCGAGAGATACAATCGCCAGGTTCAGGGAAAGATACGGATTGCGGCGTTTCAAAAAGCAGGCGACGTAGGCAACGGTGTTCAACGCAGTCAGCAGAAGCAAGAGCGACTTATCATTCGCGTTTGCCGCCAGGAGGGCGGCGGCTGTCGGCGGGAGAAGAAGGAACCGGCCGAGCGCGGCGGGAATTTCAAGGCGGCTGCACTTGAGCCAGACAGTCCAGGTCAACGTCCAGAGAGCGGGAATGGCGAGGGCGAATTCCCAGTCGAAGTTGTAAACGTAGCTGAGGCCATAGAGATTCACGGTGCTCCCAGCCAGCCAGAGCGTGAAAAAGCCGAGGGGCAGCCAGCGGCGCTGGGGGAGGAGATTGCCGGATGGTTTGAGATTCGGGACGAGGTTTGCGAGGCCGACCATCAGCGGCAGGGCGATGAGCCAGCCATAGCGATTCAGTTCAAACGCGGCGCCCTCGGTGGGCTTGGTTCCGACCTTGAGTTCATTGTAGTGGTGGAAGAGAAGAACGAGTGCGGCGTTGAACACCAGCAGGAGCAGGCCGGCGCCGAGCAGAGCGCGGGGAAGATTCAATTCGGCAAAAAAGCGCTTCAGGCTGGCAAAACGCAGCAAGGTCATGCCGATTGTTACACCGCACATGGACCAAAGCATCGGCTGGCTTATCCAGGCGGCCTGCGTAATCAGGAAAAAGGGAACCAGCACCAGGAGATTTTCCAACGCGACGAGGAGGGTGGAATCGTACCAAATGCGGCGGCGCGCCAGCACTATGGCCGTGGCGGCCAGCAGCGCCTCATAGACCTGAAGCGCACTGAAGTTAAGGGTTAATTGGGCCGTTTCCCTGCCGGGGAAATGAGCGTCGTCGGAGACGAGATAAAGCCCCCAGAGCAGCATTGCGGCGCTGAAAAGGTAGAAGGGATTGCAAACGAGCAAGACTCGCAACCAATGCGAGAGCCCCCGTGCCGGCGATGGCGGAGGCGTGCCCGCAATTTGTGATCGGCGAAGGCTGGCGATGAGTTCTTCTCTTGAATGTTCAGGCGATGCCGGCGTGGATGGCTCCATAGGTTCTCCTGTGTTCTGATTCGGCCCTTGTGATTCCATACGGCTGATGGAACTTCAGCATAAGCCGGGCCACGTTGGTATACGAATGGACAGGCGGGATTGCCGCGGAAGTCTCGCGTGACGGGCATCAGACTCACGCATTTGGGTCAAAGTTCACGCGGCGGCGGGATGAAAGGGGATCGGGAGTGAAAATGAAAAAGCCCGCCGGAGGGGCGGGCTTTCACAGCTCGATTGAGAGAAGAAAACGGACGCGATCAGGCGCGTTCCATGTACTTGCCGGTGCGGGTGTCGATCTTGAGCTTCTCGCCGGTCTTGATGAACAGCGGGGCCTGCACGGTGATGCCGGTTTCCATGATCACCGGTTTCTGGACGTTGTTGGCGGAGTCGCCGCGGATGCCTTCGGGCGCATCCTTGACGGTCAATACCACGCTCGAAGGCAGTTCCAGCGAGACGGCCTTTTCCTCGACGAAGGTCATGGTGACGGACGCGTTCTCGACGAGGTAATTCTTCGTGTCGCCGACGATTTCGGGCGAGAGCGTGACGGTCTCGTAGGTTTCGGGGTCGGAGAAGACAAAATCCTCACCATCTTTGTAGCTGAACTCCATCTTGCGGACGATCATGGGGACGACGTCGATCTTCTCCGTGGAGCTGAAGCGGACGTCGGAGGACTTGCCGGTTTTGATGCTGCGGATGCTGGCCTGCACGAAGGCCCGCAGGTTGCCCGGCGTGCGGTGCTGGCTGTCGAGGACGACGGCGATGTCGCCGTTATAGTTGATCGCCATGCCGCGGCGAAGGTCGTTTGCTGTTGCCATAAGTAAAAAACAAAATTGCCTGCTGTCATGCCCGGTTCGGGGCAGCGAACCGTGGAAAATAGCCAAAATGGGGATGATTGCAAGCCCTGAATTCGGGCTTTTTGTGCTCTTTTATTTTGAACACAAACGGCAGCCGGAGGAGTTCGGAGGGGTTGTCAGTCGCGGAAGTTCTGGAACTGGACCGCGACCGGGAATTCGTGGCTGCGCACGGCGGCGATGACGGCCTGAAGATCGTCCCTGCTCTTGCCGGTGACGCGGATGGCGTCGCCCTGGATCTGGGTGGTGACCTTAAGCTTGGTGTCGCGGATGAAACTGGTGACCTGCTTGGCGACAGTGGTTTCGAGGCCTTGTTTGATCTTGATCACCTGGCGGGCGTGGCCGAGCGGAGAGATGTCGGGTTCGCCCTTTTCGACGCTTTTGAGGCTGATCTGGCGTTTGGCGAGGCGGCCCATGACCATTTCGACGAGCGCCTTGACCTTGAACTGGTCGGCGGCGCTGAGCTTGATTTCGTTCTTTTCAAGGACGATCTCGGCGTTGCTGCCCTTGAAATCGAAGCGGTTGGCCAGTTCCTTGTTGGCCTGGTTCACGGCGTTTTCGATTTCCATCGAATTGACCTGGGAAACTATGTCGAATGACGGCATGCCTCAAATTAGGCGTGGTGCAGGCGAACGCCAAGTGAATTTGGGGCTTCGTGAGGGCGCCTTGCTCCAAGGGAGAGGCTTCCCCGATGTCCCCGCCCCGGTGATCAGGTGCGGACCGCCAATTTGGTTGACCCGAATTTTGGTTGGCGGGTAGTCTGCTTGAGTGCCACGCTATTGCGCGAAAACGTCATGGCCGCTCGCCTGCTGGCTGTTCCTTTGCGTATTTCTCAACTGTGACGGCTGGTTGCTTTCCGCCGTGCACCAACTGAACGCAATCGGTTACCTGGTGAGTTTCGTCCTGGGAGCGGCGGCGTTCGTTTATTTTTTTCGACGGCAGGGAGTTCGATCGCGGTCGCTGCCGCAGGTGATGAGCCGGTTCCGACGCCGGTTTGCGCGGGTTTTTCCCGGGGCATTTCTCGTGCTGACGGGACTGGTATTCCTCGGCGGTTTGCTGTATCCGCCGACGAATTACGACGGGTTGTCGTATCGGGAACCGCGCGTGCTGCACTGGCTGGCGGAGGGGCAGTGGCATTGGATCCACACGCTGTTTCATCGGTTGAACGTGCGGGCGTGCGGGTTCGAGTGGCTGTCGACCCCGCTGATCCTTTTCACCCGGACGGATCGGACAGTGTTCTTGATCAATTTCATTTCGTTCCTGTTTCTGCCGGGGTTGACCTTCAGCCTGTTCATGCGGCTCGGCGTCCGGCCACGCGCGGCGTGGTACTGGATGTGGCTGTTCCCGACGGGTTACTGCTTTTTGCTGCAAGCCGGCAGCATTGCGAATGACCTGGTGTCGGCGGTTTTTGCCGCGGCGGCGCTGGATTTTGCGTTGCGCGCGCGAGTGTCGAAATCCATCGAGCAATTTTGGCTGTCGTGCCTGGCGGCGGCGCTGCTGACCGGGGCCAAGAGCAGCAACCTGCCGTTGCTGCTGCCGTGGTCGATCGCGATTTTGCCATCGCTGCCGTTGCTTTGGCGGTACTGGGCGCCGACGATGGCAGTGGCGGTGGTTGCGGCGGGTTGCTCGTTTCTGCCGGTGGCTGTGCTGAATTGGAAGCATTGCGGCGACTGGTCCGGGCAGGCGGCGGAGCAAGCGTTATTCAAGAAGGATTATCCGGTGCTGCACGTGGCGCAAAATGGGACGCTCATTGTGCTGCAGAACTTCGTGCCGCCGGTGTTCCCGATGGCGAAGGCGTGGGACCGGGCGATGAGCAACGCGATCCCGGCGCAGCTGGAGGAAAAGCTGACGACCATCTTCGAGGGGGGCGCGGCGCATCTGACGCTGCCTGACATGCAAACCGAGGAAGCGGCGGGGTTGGGGCTTGGCGTGAGCGCGCTGCTGCTGATCACTTTTGCGGCCACGTTTTTTGGGGCGAAAACGGCGCAGCCGGCAACACTGGAACCGAGGGAGAAGCTGTATCGCGCGGCGATCCTGGCGGCGGCATGGGTTTCGCCGCTGCCGCTGTTGATGGTGTCGGGCGCGACGACGCCGGCGCGTTATCTGGCTCCGCAGTACGCATGGATGGCGCCGGTATTTTTGCTGCATCAAACGGGCGATTGGACTGTGCGCCGACGCTGGTGGCGCGGGCTGGGGATTGTGATTTTCGCGGTGGCGGCGCTGCTGGTGGTGATTTCGCCGGCGCGTCCGCTCTGGCCGGCCAACCTGGTGCTTTCGCGTGTGAACGCGGCGGGGCATCCGTTGCTGGCGCGGGCGCAGACGGTGTATTCGATTTACGGCGGGCGGGCGGACGGTTTTGCGCCGGTTCGGGAGCGATTGCCGGCGGACGCGCCGACCATCGGGGTGATAACGTTTGATGATCCGGAGACCTCGTTGTGGCGGCCGTTTGGGACGCGGCGCATCCGCCACGTGCTGCCGGAGGACACGCGGATATCAATTTCCGGACTGGGAATCAAATACGTGCTCGTCAACTCGGAGACTTTTCAGCAAAGATATTCCGAGTCCTTTGAACACTGGTTGAACCGGATGAATGCGGAATTATCATGGCGGATGCCGCTGGGCTTGCGCGCCAGCCGCGCCGCGGTGGAGTGGAGCCTGGTTCGGCTCCGCGACGGCGGCGGTCCCGCCGAGATCACGTCGGCGCCAGTGAGTTTTCCCGCCAACAGCGAGCATGTCGAACACGATTGAACTGACCATCCTGATGCCGTGCCTCAACGAGGTGCAGACGCTGGCCGCCTGCATCAAGAAGGCGCAGGCTGGGCTCGCGCGCGCGGGCGTGGGAGGAGAGATACTCATTGCCGACAACGGCAGCACCGACGGGTCCATCGAGCTGGCGCAAAAAATGGGCGCGCGGGTGGTGCACGTGAAGCAGAAGGGTTATGGGAATGCCCTGCGGTACGGAGTGGAGGCGGCGCAGGGCAAGTGGATCATCATGGGCGACGCCGATGACAGCTATGATTTTGCGGATATCGAGGGGTTTGTGGATCATCTGCGGAAGGGCAATGAGTTGGTGATGGGCTGCCGGCTGCCGCGTGGCGGAGGAAGAATCATGCCTGGCGCGATGCCGTGGAAGAATCGTTGGATCGGCAACCCGGCGCTATCGTTCCTGGGGCGGCTATTCTTTCGCAGTCCGGCGCAGGATTTTCATTCGGGATTGCGGGCCTTCACGAAAGAGGCGTTCGAGCGGATGGAATTGAAGACCACCGGCATGGAGTTCGCGTCGGAGATGGTGATCAAGGCGACGCTCAAGGGAATGCGGATCTCGGAGGTGCCGATCACGCTGTACAAGGACGGGCGTTCGCGTCCGCCGCACTTGAAGCCGTGGCGGGACGGATGGCGGCATTTGCGTTTCATGCTGATCTATTCGCCCCGCTGGCTGTTTCTGATCCCGGGGCTGCTGCTGTGCGCGGCGGGATTTGCGGGCGCGAACCTGACCTATTGGGCGCCGTTCAAGATTGGCGGGGTGGTGTTTGATGCGGGGTCGCAGATGATGGCGTGCACGTGGATGATCATCGGGGCGCAATTCGTGGCGTTTGCGTGTTTTACAAAGGTGTTCGCGATCGGGGAGGGGCTGCTGCCGGATGACGCGAAGTTTTCGAAGGCGTTCACGTTTTTCACATTGGAGCGGGGAATTGTGTTTGGAGTGGCGCTGTTGCTCGCGGGGTTGGCGATCCTGCTGCGCGCCGTGTGGACGTGGAAGCAGGCGGATTACGGTTCGCTCGATTACTCGCAGAACCTGCGGAACCTGATCGCCGCCGCGACGCTGGTGGTGCTGGGCATCCAGGTGGTATCCTCGAGTTTTTTCATGAGCGTTTTGGGACTGAAAACCTCCACCCGCAAACCGCCGGCGCTGCCTGAGGGCGGGGCGGCCAATTGAGCGCGAATGAAACTGACTGACCGCGTGCTGCAGCGCTGGCGGATTGCCAAGATCCGGCCGTTCATCCGGCCGGGCATGCGCGTGCTGGACATCGGCAGCGCGGATGGCGTGCTTTTCCAGCAGCTTTCGAGTGTCGTCAGTTCGGGAATGGGGATCGATCCCACGCTGAAGGCGAATACGGAGGCGGGCGGGATGCCATTGGTGGCGGGATTTTTTCCCAAGGACATGCCGAAGGTGGAGCCGTTCGATGCGATCACGATGCTGGCGGTGCTGGAGCATTTTCCGCCGGCGGAGTACGGGCAGTTGACGAAAGGCTGCCTGGAATTTTTGAAGCCGCGGGGGCTGGTGATCATCACGGTGCCGTCGGCGGCCGTGGATCACGTGCTGGCGGTCCTGAAGTTCCTGCGATTGATTGACGGGATGTCGCTGGAGGAACACCATGGCTATGACGTGAGCCAGACGACCTCGATTTTTTCGGGTGAATATTTTCGCCTGGTGAAGCACCGGACATTTCAACTTGGGTTGAACAACCTGTTTGTGTTCGAGCGGACCTGAACGGCTGGAGCATCCGACGATGGCTGGGAAGAAATTGTCCATCCTGATCGCGGCTTACAACGAGGAAGGCACGATCCGCGCCTGCCTGGAGGCGGTGCTCGCGGCGCCAGCGTGCGGGTTGGAGAAGGAGATCGTCGTGGTCAACGACGCGTCGACCGACGAGACCGCCGCGGTGGCCGGGGCGTTTGCGCGGTCGCATCCGGAGGTGCGCATTTTTCACCAGCCACAAAACCAGGGGAAAGGCGCGGCGATCCGCCGGGCGATACAGGAGGCGAGCGGAGATTACGCGATCTGGCAGGACGCGGACCTTGAATATGATCCGCGCGATTATCCCAAGCTGCTGCAACCGCTGCTGGAGGACAAGGCCGACGCGGTGCTGGGGTCGCGTTTCAGCGGGGAGACCCATCGCGTGCTGTATTTCTGGCATTCCATCGGCAATCACCTGCTCACGCTGATTTCGAATGCGGTGAACGATTTGAACCTGACCGACATGGAGGCGGGTTACAAGGCGTTCCGGCTGGATCGATTGAAACTGATTCCGCTCGAGAGCAACCGTTTCGGAATCGAGCCGGAGATCATCGCGAAGCTGGCGCGCAATCGCTGGCGGATTTACGAGGTGCCGATCAATTACAACGGCCGCACGTACGAGGAGGGAAAAAAGATCGGGTGGAAGGACGGCGTGGCGGCATTCTGGTTCATCGTGAAGTATGGATTTTCGCTGCGCTACGCCGACACCGCCAAGGTGACTCTGGATTCGCTGGAGCGCGCGCCGCGGCTCAGCCAGTGGCAGTTCGCGACCATTCAGCCGTGGCTGGGCAAACGCATCGCGGAATTGGGCAGCGGCACCGGCAACATCACGCGCTGGCTGAAAACGACGGGGGCGAGCATTCTGGCCAGCGACTGCGATGCGGCGTACCTGGACCGGCTGAGCCGGAGATTTGGCAGTTCGCCGCGCGTGGAAGTCCGCAAGCTGGACCTGACCGTGCCCGAGGATTATGCGGCGTTGGAGAATTTCCAACCGGACACGGTGGTCTGCCTCAATGTGCTGGAACAAATTGCGGACGATGCGGAGGTTCTGCGGCGCATCCATGCGAGCGTGCCGGAGAATTGCGCGGTGGTGATGCTGGTTCCGCGCGGGAAGGGACTTTGGAGCAAGGTGGATGTGGAATTGCGGCATACGCGGCGGTATGAGGTTTCGGAGTTATCGGCCAAGGCCACGGCGGCGGGATTTGCGGTGGAGAGGGAATTTACGTTCAACCGGGCGGGAACGCCGACGTGGATCATCAGCAGCCAGCTTTTCGGCCAGCGCACGCTCAAGCCTTGGCAGGCGCGTGTCTACAACCTGGGCTGCCCGATGTTTCGCGCGTTGGAGCGCGTGCTGCCGTGGAAGGGACTGGCGATTGTGTGTGTCGCCCGCAAGCCGGTGAAGCAGGAAAATCGCGTCCCCAATCCCGTGCTCGAGGCGCGGCCGGCGGCGGGCGCGGCGGAGATTTTATGATCACGATCCTGGCACACCGCGCGAACCTGAGCGGGCCGCACTCGGCGGTGGAGAATTCGCCGGCGGCGTGCGCCTGCGCGCTGGAGGAAGGGTTCGGCCTGGAAACGGATTTGCGTCGCGATGCGGCCGGGAATTTCTACATCAGCCACGATCCGCATCCGCGCTCTCCCGAGAATGCGCTGGAGGCATACGAGGAATTGTTTCAGCGGCATTCGGGGCTGGAACTGGCGATCAACGTGAAGGAATTGGGGTATGAGCCGGCGCTGGTGGAATTGATGAACTCGGGCCGGCTGGGGAAGCGGAGTTTTTATTTCGATTTCGAGCTGCTCGAACCGCAGAACCCGGGTGCGGCGCAGCGCAGGATCAGGGCCCTGCCGAAGAGCCAGGGCGTGCGGTTGGCGTCGCGGCTGAGCGATCGCGGGGAGGCATTGAGCCAGTGCCTGGCGATTCCCGGGGAAATCGTGTGGGCGGATGAGTTTGATTCACTTTGGCTCACGGCGGAGAAGGCGCGGAAGGTGCGGGAGGCGGGGCGATTGTTTTATGTGATTTCGCCGGAGTTGCACGGGTTTGACGCCGAGGCCAGGAAGCGGCGCTGGCAGGACTTCAAGGATTGGCGGGTGGACGGCATTTGCACGGATTATCCGCTGGAGGCGCGGAAATTTTTCGGGAGTTGATCATGGGCACGGGGAAAATCGCGAGGTGGTTGTTGATCCTTCTGCTCGCGTCAGGCGTCTCAGCACACGCGGAGGAAAAGAAGCGGGTGGTGCTGGTGGCGGGGCGGCCGAGCCATGGACCGGGACAGCACGAGCATCGGGCGGGAGTGTTGTTGCTCCAGCAATGTCTCACCAATGTGCCGGGCCTGGAAACGGTCGTGTATACGAACGGCTGGCCGGCGGAGACGAATGCCTTTGAGGGAGCGGACGCGATCGTGCTTTACATGGACGGGGGCGACCGGCATCCGGCGATCCAGGGCAATCACCTGGCGCAATTGGATGCGGCGATGCGGCGCGGCGCGGGGCTGGCGTGCCTGCACTTCGCGGTGGAGGTGCCGTCGCAAAAGGGCGGCATGGAATTCTTGAACTGGATCGGCGGATATTTCGAAACGAACTGGTCGGTGAACCCGATGTGGGAGGCGGATTTCACGGTGTTGCCGCCGCACCCGATCGCCAACGGCATCAAGCCATTCAAGATCCGGGATGAATGGTATTTCCACATGCGTTTTCAGGACGATCATGTGACGCCGATCCTGACGGCGATTCCACCGGACGAGGCGCGGGAGCATCCGGACGATCCGCACTCGGGCAATGCGATCGTGCGCGCGCGCAAGGGAATGGCGGAGGATCTGGCGTGGGCGTACGAAAGGCCGGACGGGGGGCGGGGATTTGGATTTACCGGCGGGCATTTCCACCAGAACTGGGGGAATGAGAATTTCCGCAGGGTGGTGCTGAACGGGATTGTGTGGATCGCAAAAATGGAAGTGCCGCCCAACGGGGTGGAGTCGAGCGTGAGTGAGGGCGATTTGAAATTGAATCTGGATGCGAAGGCGGGGAGGAAGGCGGCGGTGAGTTTGATGCAGACGAATGCGGCCGCCGGCGGGCATTTACCTTTGGGTGCAGCGCAATAGAGCAGCACGGGAGAAGCAAAAACCAGCCCCTCTCCCTGTCCCTCTCCCCGTTCGTTCCTCACGGGGCGAGGGGATAAGAGGGTTCGGGTTTGCGTGGGGTGTTGCAAATTAGGGGCGTGCCCCTAGTTTGGTCACTTCGACTTCCGACTCTCGCGCCGCAAGGCAAATGCACGGAACCCAAATAATTGCCAAGCGCGCACTACTTGCCGTCCTATCCTCCAGCCCGGCGCTTCGACTCCCTCGCCCCGCGAGGAACGAGTGGGGAGAGGGACGGGGAGAGGGGCGCATCCATGACTTGATCGGGTTTGGGCGGTATAAATCTGCGATTTTCGTTTTTCCTTTCCACGCTCACGCAACCGGTTCGGCGCTGCAATGCGTCTCAGATCTCAAGCAGGACGCCTTCGGGATTTTTGCGCCATTGGTGGTTCCAAAATCGTAATTCCTCAATGCCCTGTTCGGCCAGCCACTGCGTCCGTTCCTTGTCATGGCGTATTTGGTGTGGCAGCCCGTGTTGAAATCCATCCAATTCCACGGAGAGCCGCCCAAGGTGACAGTAGAAATCCAGCACGTACTTTTCCGTCCAATATTGACGTCGGAATTTAAACCCGGCGAATCGCCCGGCACGCAAGGAAGCCCATAGTTCTTTTTCTTCTTGGGTTTGTCGGCGTCTGAGCCGGCGGGCATTCTCTTTTGGGTCCACGGCGATAGGTTAACCACGTAGGAAGCAAAAACCAACCCCTCTCCCTGTCCCTCTCCCCGTTCGTTCCTCACGGGGCGAGGGAATAAGAGGGTTCGGGTTTGCGTGGTGGTGTTGCAAAGCCGGGGCCGGTTGGCCAGCGCGGCAAACAGGCTTCAGGCGCACCCGGGGACCTTGTCGCGGCTGGTCCCCAAAAGCGGGACACAGCTGCGCTCCGCGAAAATGAGGGGTCTAATCGGGGTGAATCAAAGCAGATCAAAGCGATCGACGGTGGAGGCGGAGACAAGGGCGAGGGACTTGGAACTGCAGCGGGAGGGAATGGGGCGTGAAAGGGTGATTTATTGGATGAATAATCATTTTTAACTGGCATGAATTTTGCCGTATCGGCTAGCATATCGTGGCACGAAAAGTGTCGTTTATGCGTGTTTCGTTGATTTTGCTTTGTTTGTTCCTGGCGGTCGCGGCGCAGGCCACGCGGCCGGAGTCGGGCAAGGACAAATTGCGCCGGCTGGCCAAACTGCCGGCGGTGACGTTTCAATCGGAGTGGGCGTTTGATTCGGAACACGGGTTCACTTTCGGCGCGAATGACGCGGAGGCGGCAGCGAAGATAAAGGCGTTGCGCAAGGAGTTGCAGGAGAAGACCGATGATGCGGACGGTTATCTGAAATTGGGCACGCTTTACGAGCAGGCGCGGGACATCGGCAACGCGCACGGCGCGTGGTCGAAGGCGGTCGACATTTACCGGCAGCGGTTGGAAGCGCAGCCGGACGACGCGGCGTTGCTGGCAAAGCTGGGCAGCGCGCTGGACAAGAGCGGGCGGAAGGAGGAGGCGGAGAGCGTGCTGCGGCGCGCGGTTCGCTTGCAATTGAAGGAAAGCCAGGGCTGGCTGGCATTGGGAACACTTTTGGAGAGGCAGGCGCGGGATGATGTGTATGGGGACACTTCGTGGAGACCCGGCGGGCGCGGCAGGGGAGTGCTGCCAATGGCGGCGGTTGATCTGGTGTCGGACCACGTGACGATGGCGCAAAAGCGCCTGGAGGAGGCGGGCAGGTGTTTTGACGAGGCGGTGACCGATGCGCCCAAGGAGAGTGAGCCCCTCGTGCGGCGAGCATTTTATCGCGGATTGAGAAATCGCCTGCTGAACAGCATTCGGCAGGCGTCGGGTGAGCAAAAGAGCACGGTCGAGGTGCTGGGCGACAGTTTTCCAGCGGAGGCGCTGGCGGATCTTCAGGAGGCCTGCCGGTTGAGCCCGAAGGATTACCGGTTGATCGGCGAGACGGCGCTTTTCGAGGCCTATGGCGCCAGCGCGCGGACCGGTGGCAGGGGCGTGGACGGGAGCTTTGATTGGAATCGCCTGCCGGACGTGTCGCAACGCTCGATTCGGGGTGAGATGACGCACCTGGAGGATTTGGCGCAGGATCCGGATGGGAGCACGGGGGCGGGGGCGCTGGAGATTCTGGGTGTTTTGCAGGGATCGCTGCTGCACGACATCGACGGACGCGTGGCGAGCCTGCGGCGCGCGGTGAAGCTGGATCCTTCGCGCGATGGCGCGTGGGAGATGCTGGCATCGACGCTCGCGCACGCGGGCCGGTACGAGGAATTGCTTTCATTGTGCGAAGATCACCTGAAACAGAGGGACACGGCGCGCAGCCGGATTCTGCTGGCGAAGGCGTACGAAAAGATGAAGCAGTGGGATGATGCGGAGGAGCAGATTGTGGAGGCGCTGAACCAGTCGCCGAACGATCCGACCGCGAGCCTGGCGCTGGCGGCCCTGCTGTTGCGGAGGAGTGATGATCCAGACGTGCTGGATGAGGCGAATGGCTGGTTGTCGCGGTGCGACCAGGTGCTGGCCGGACAGCCGTCACAGCAGCGCAACCGGCAATTCGTGATCGACCTGACGCTGACGCGAAGCATCTACCTGGCGTTGACGGACGATGTGGATTCCGCGAGGCAATGGGTCCAGACCGTGATCGACACGGACCACGAAAACGAACTGGCGAGGGAGATCCTGGCGGCGATGACCTACTGACCGGCGGCGGATTATTGCGTGTTCAGCACGTCGATCAATTGCCGGAGCCGGCCGTAATCGCGGCGGTTGAAACCAAACGCAATGCGCGGGGCGTCGACCATGTCCTCGTCGGCGCGTTCGTCGGCGGTGGCTTCGATGGCCTTGATCTTCGGGCCGGAGATGATGTCGGCGAAATCCTCGTTCATCGCCTCGATGGCGGATTCCGAGGGCAGATGTTTCAGGCGAATCACAAACAGATCCTTGACGAAGCGGCTGGATTGGAAGTTGCGGTAGAACTTGGTGATGATTTTCACCGCCTGGTCGGGGTCGTCCGTGATCTGATACAGGTTGAGATCGTCGGAGGAGATCAACTGGTCGCGCAGGAGATGTTCGCGGACATGTTTGTCCCAGGTCTTCCAGTAGGTGCCGCCGGGACGATCGATGAGGACGAGAGGCATCAACTGGCTCTTGCCGGTCTGCATGAGCGTGAGCGCCTCGTAACCTTCGTCCATGGTGCCGAAGCCGCCCGGGAAGAGCGCGATGGCGTCCGAGTGGCGGACGAAGATGAGTTTGCGGGTGAAGAAATATTTGAACGTGATGAGCTTCTTGTCGTGCTGGATCACGGGATTGGCGCTTTGCTCCCAGGGGAGGCGGATGTTCGCGCCAAAGCTGTTTTCAAGGCCGGCGCCCTCGTGGCCGGCGTGCATGATGCCGCCGCCCGCGCCTGTGATCACCATGAAACCCGCCTCGGAGATCTTGCGGCCGAAGTCGACGGCGATCTGGTATTCGAGCTTGCTGGGCTGGGTGCGCGCGGAGCCGAAGATGGTCACCTTGCGTTTGTCCGCGTAGGGGGCAAAGAGCCTGAAGGCGTAGCGGAGTTCCTTGGTGGCGGTCTGTATGACGCGGACATCGCCGCTATCCTTGACGTCGGTGAGGAGCTTGAGTGCGTTCTCGATGATATCCCCGACCGCCTCGGGATTGTAGCCGCCACCCTTATAAGCAATCAGTTCCTGAATCCGCCGTTTCAACTCCGGGTCCCCGGGCGGCTTGTCCGTCTTTATCATGAGCTGAGGATAGGCGGAACGACCCAAAAAGCAATCATGCTTCCGAGCGCCGGGCCCGGAAGCAGCGCGTCAGGGGGTGGCGAAATGTCGCAGCAATTTTTGTCCGTTGATTTTGGTCAGGTCTTCGGGGACCACCTTGTCCAGGCGCGCGCGGGTGGCTGGAGAAAGGCGGTCGAGGACCTGGCGGTGGATTTCCCTTTCGGCGGCGAAGTAGATGGGGACATCGGGCTGTTCGCGGGCGACGAGTTCCTCGACCCAGGCGGCGAGCTGCTTGATATTCCGGCGATCGAACTCCAGTTGGATGTTATGGCGTTCCCCGGAGGCACGCAGACCGGGTATGGAACGGACGCCGCCAGGGAACCGGCCGGCTCCGTCAGTCAGTTTGTCGGACAGACGCCCATGGGCACTGATGAGATTGACGTCCTGGATGAGCTGCAGCCGGGGATTGGTGCTGAGATCATCGTATTCCGCGTGCCATGCTTTAAGGCAGCCCAAATCGAGTACAATAAGGAGCTTGTTTTTCATGAGAATCTTAATTCCTTGCAAGATGGTTATGAGGAGTTGCGCCATAACCTGACACACCATCATAACACGGAGAGCGATGGTGTGACAGGAGGGAAATGGGAGTGTCCGTCCGAGCCGCAGTGTGCTCGTTTCGATCAGGATTTGGCCTTGGGCGAGTGGCGATTGTTGAACGTGATTTCGGCGACGCCCGACTTGTCGAGTTCACCAAGTCCCTCAGCGACCATGCGGTCATATTGTTTTTTTGTGGCGGCGGCGAGGGGCAGGTTGATGTGCTGTTTCCGGGCCAGTTTGAGGGCAATGCCGGAGTCCTTTGCCGCATGGGCGGCGGAGAAGAAGCATGCGTGATCGCGGTTCTGCATATCGGCGCCGTCGGTCTCGAGGACGCGCGAGGCGGCGCCCGTCTGGGAAAAGACTTCGCGCAGCATGGTGAGATCGAGCCCGAGCGCGTGACCGAGAGCGAGGCCCTCGGCCAGACCCGCGGTGTTGATGTTCATGACCATGTTGACGAGCGCCTTGACCTGGGCGGCTGTACCGGCGGGACCGATATAACGCAGGGAGGCGCTGAGCTTTTCGAGAACGGGCTTTGCGCGTTCGAAGGCCTCGGGTTTGCCGCCGCACATCAGATAGAGCGTGCCCTGACGCGCCTGGGTGATGCTGGAAGCCATGCAGGCTTCCAAGGATTGAGCCCCGGCGCGTTCGGCCCGCGCCTCGATGAGTTGATGGATCTCCGGCGAGACCGTGGCGCAATTGATGAACAGGCGTCCACGCGCCCGACTGAGAAGACCGCCGCTGTAGATCTTGCGCATCGCCGGGTCGTCGGTGACGACGGTGATGACGGTGTCCGACAATTTGGTGACCTGCCGCAGGTCCGCACAGGCCTCGGCGCCGAGTTCTGTGGCGAGTGATTGGGCGGCCGCGGTGTTGAGATCGTGAACCGCGGCGATGGAGAAGCCTTGCTCGTGCAGGCGGCGGGCCATGTTGGCCCCCATGCGCCCGACACCGACGAAACCAATTTTGCCGGTCATGAGGAGATCACCTTTGCAAGGTGGCCTTGAACGTCAGTCCATCGAGGCCGGGCTTGAGCAATTGGGAAACCGGGCAGCCTTCCTTAGCTTTTTCGGCGAGCTTCTGAAAGCCGGCATCGTCAATGCCGTCGGCCTGGCCGGTGGTTTCGAGGTGGATGCGGGAAATTTTGAATCCGGCATCAGTCCGGACCATGGTGAGGCGGGCTTGAGTGCGCACTTCACGGGGAGGAAAGCCGGCGTCGGCGAGCATTTTTGAAAATGCCATGCTGAAACAGGAGGCGTGGGCGGCGGCGATGAGTTCCTCGGGATTCGTGCCTTGTTTGTCGTTTTCGAAACGAGTTTTGAAGGAGTAGGGGGTATTCTGGAGGACACGGCTCTGGGTGGAAGTGTTGCCCTGGCCGGTTTTCAAATCACCCTTCCAAACGGCATCAGCAGTTCGATCAATTTGCATAATGGTTCCGTTGCTCAGAAGATGGTCGCTCGGTTAGCCGGACAACAGAGTAGCAGATGTGCCGGAGTGGGGAAAGCAGGAACAACGGCCGCGGTTCAAGCCACGCAATGGCCCCGTTGAGTCTGGTTTGGGGTTAGAACCCCATTAGCGAAGGGGAGGACAGCCTGTAGTTTACCGTGACCTCCTTGATCACCTTCCCGAAAGGGGAACTGGCAGCGATTTCAGAGTGGACCGGAACCATATGAAAATCCTCCTACAGGACAAGCACACACAATTGTACCTCGCACCCAACGGTCAATGGACCAGGCAATCCTCCGAGGCGGTGGATTTCCCGAATTATGACAAGGCGACTGAATTCGCCCTGCGAAATGAACTGGCCGAAGTGCAGGTGATATTGAAATTCCCGGACCAGCGTTATCATATCCGGTTGCCTTTTCGGAAACCGGTGTTTCAGGCCATGCCGTCACTCTGAGCGCGAATCGCTGGCTATGGGGAATCCTCCTCATGGCGTGAACGCGGCACCATGTTAGAATGCGTACTGCCTGATTCGTCTCTTATTCACTAATCATGGGTTAAAGGGACATTCCAGGCGGAGCGACTCCTTAAGGAGCCGCTCTTTTTTTGCGTGTGATGAGATGAGGTGGCAATTTACCCCATTTGTCGGTGCCTGACTTTGGGGGCTAGATTTTTTTCAGAGTCCCGTCAAACGGCGGTGTTGGTGTCGCCAACCGGCGGGGCCAAGAACCAACCAAAAAAGGAGAGAGAAACATGAAACGAACAGTTTTGGGCGCAATCACGGTCTGTACGGCCGGACTATTATTGGCCGGACAGGTTTCGGCTCAACAAGAGGGGTCTTCCGGGTATTCCTCGTCGGGGATGTCCGCATCCTCACAGAAAGCGGAACGGCTGAGCCAGGTGATGGGCAGCTCGGTGAAGAGCGCGTCGGGGGAATCGCTGGGACAGATCAATGATTTCATTGTGAACCCGGCGTCAGGACGCGTGCAGTTTGCCGTCATTTCATTGGGCGACCAGAGCGGCAAACTTACGGCGGTTCCCTGGCAGTTGATTCGTCCGGGGACGGAACCGAACACCTTCACGCTGAACACCAGCAAACAAAAGCTGGACGGCGCGCAGACATTTGATGCGAGCAGTTGGCCTGACTTCAGCCAGTCACAGTGGTCGCATCAGATATACTCGTATTACGGCGTGCAGCCGAACCGCATGGGGGGCCGCATTTCGACCGGAGGAAGCGAGAGCGGTGCGGGGTCGAGCGAGCAGAACAGCGGCAACCCGGGCAGCAGCGGCAGCAGCGGGTCATCGTCGGGCGGCAATTCGGGGCAGGGCTACCCCAAGTAAGTGCGCGCACGGTTGCCTGATTCATGTTGGAATCAGGAACAGTGACAATGACATTTCCCGGGAAGGGCAGCCTTTCCGGGATTTTTGCTTTCGAGGAGAGCTCGCGCTGAAGAAAAAATCAGCGAGTGAGTTGGCGGGTGGTGCGCTTGATGCCGTCGCTTATCTTTGAAACCAGCGTGCCGAAGAACCCCTTCTTCTGGTTGCGCATCATTTCGCTCCACGCGGTGAACTTGCACGGGGTGCTGCAGGAAGGGCAGAGCTTGAGTTGAACGCCGCCGACCCGGCCGAGCTTGCGGATGCATTCGTCGCAAAAGACTCTTTGGCAATGCGGACATTCCCAAATTGCGTGACGAACGGTGTGATTCAGGCAGGCGGGATAGCCGTCGGGCAAGGGCGCGGGAACCGGCGCCATGGCCTGTTCGGGTTTGGGCACATCCGGAATGGCGACCTTGATGGAGGGTGCGTCGAGCACCATTTCGATGCTGCCCAAGCGCAGCACCTGTCCGGGGTAAAGAGCCGTTTCGCGCACTGGATCGCCGTCCACGAAAGTGCCGTTGGTCGAATCCAGGTCGCGGATGAAGACAAAATCGTTTTCCACCAGGATTTCGCAGTGAAGATCGGAAATCTCCGCGTCGGTCAGCACGCAGTCATTCTCCATGCTGCGGCCAAAGCGGTTGATGCCAGGCTTGAGGTCAATGACCTTGGCTGGTTGCGTGGCGCTGCACCTGATCACCAATTTCGCCATAAACGAGTCTCCTTGTGAGACCCCATAAACGGCGGCGATTCTAGGTACAGACGACCCTTTAGTCCACTCTATTTTTCCGCCTGAACGCGGCGAAAATTGCGGCAAAGAGCGCAAGGATTGGTTGGTTTTTGGGTGAATACCCTATTTCAGTTGATGCCTGATGCGTTAAGATTCCGGGTAAGTTCCCGACCGGGAAGGCGCCATGCAGCGGGTTTTGCCTGCGCCGACTCGAAAAACGCCTGAACGCGATTTTCTTTCGCCTGCCGCAGTTGAGTCGAAGGAAAAAGCGATGAATGTTGATCGTGGGGCAACTTGTCCGATAAGCAGCGGAATGCATAACGAGCCATTTACAATCCTCGTGGTCGAGGACAACGCGGAAGAAGTCATTCTCCTGCAGCGGGCGTTCAAGCGCACCGGATTGGACATCAATGTGCAGTTTGTGGTGAACGGGGAGGAGGCCGTCGAGTACCTGAGTGGGGCGGACCGTTTCGGAGACCGGCTCAGCTTCCCGGAGCCGGACCTGGTGATCATGGATTTGAAAATGCCGCGCAAGGGAGGCTTCGAGGTGTTGGAATGGTTTCGCAATCTGCAGGAGGGAGCACTGATCCCGGTCGTGGTGCTGACATCCTCGACGCGGGAGGCAGATGTCCAGCGGGCCTACAGCCTGGGCGCGAACTCCTATTTCACCAAGCCGGCGAACTTCAGCGAGTTCGAAAGCATGATTCGGATTCTGTTCGAATACTGGTCGCGCGCGCGGCGGCCGCGATTGCTGGCGGTCCGGCATTGAGGACTGGCGAGCGTCGAGGAAAGGGGTAGGGGTGGGTAGGCGTCCTGAAAGGACGGGGTTTCGTACCCATTCAAATAAAAGTTTCGGATGTTACGGGTTTAGAATGACGAAGACGTACGTAATCTTTTGGAAGTCAAAGAGCAACGGGAGGACCGGGACCGGGACCATTAATTTCGACCGGGAGGAAGCCGAGCAACTGGCTTCGGAATTAAACCGTGACTACCCGGATATCCATCACGAAGCCAGAAACACGGCGGCTGAACCGGAGAAGGCCACGCTTCCCCTGGAGGCGGCCGATCCCCAGCCAGCCTGACCGGGCGCAGCCGCCGGGAGGGGCGGGCCTTCTTAATTTATTCTCCTGCGGAATTGGCGGGGCGGCGCGGGTGCTTTAGAGTGCCTGTGCCTGTGACGACACCTGCACCCGAACACAAACGGCGCGTTCGCTATCGCGGCACCCATCCGCGGCGCTTCGCGGAGAAGTACAAGGAGCACGATCCGCAGCGCTACGCTGCGGATGTGGAGAAGATACTGGCCAGCGGGAAGACTCCGGCAAGCACGCATCGTCCGATCTGCGTGAAGGAGATCATGGAAGTGCTGGCGCCGAAGCCGGGCGAAATCGCGGTGGACGCCACGCTCGGATACGGAGGCCACGCGCTGGAGATCGCCCGCGCCGTGCTTCCCGGCGGACGGCTTTACGGGCTGGACGTTGACCCGATCGAGCTGCCGAAAACCGAAGCGCGACTGCGGTCGGCCGGCATTCCCGGGGAAGCGCTCATTGTGCGGCGAACCAACTTTGCGGGCCTGCCGCAGTTGCTTGCCGGCGAGGGATTGAGCGGCGTGGACATGATCGTGGCCGACCTGGGCATCTCATCGATGCAGATGGATAACCCGGCGCGTGGATTTTCGTTCAAGGTGGAGGGGCCGCTCGATTTGCGGATGAATCCCGAGCGCGGGCGTTCGGCTGCGGCGCTGTTGGGGTCGCTGGATGAGGCGAGGCTTCGAGCCCTGTTGGAGGAGAATGCCGATGAGCCGCGCGCGGCCGTGATTGCTAGCGCGGTGGTTCAGGCCCAGGCGCGCGCGCCCATCGCCACCACGGTTGCGCTCGCCCGCGCGGTGCGTGATGCGTTTCCGCAGAGGCCCGGGCGTCCTGCCGCGGCGGAAATTGACACGAGCATTCGGCGGGCCTTCCAGGCTTTGCGCATCGCGGTGAATGATGAGTTTGGCGCATTGGAGGCATTTCTGCGCAACCTGCCGGGGTGTTTGAAGCCGGGTGGGCGGGTGGCCATCCTGACGTTTCATTCGGGGGAAGACCGGCGGGTGAAGAAGGCGTTCCAAGCGGGCGAACAGGCTGGTGCTTATGCGCAGATTGCCCGGGAGGTGATCCGTCCGAACGCGGAAGAGATTCGCTCGAATCCGCGGTCTTCTTCCGCAAAGTTGCGCTGGGCAATCAGAGCTGACGAAGGCTGACCCGGCTACTGCGGGTAGGTCGAATACTTTTCCCACGCAGTCAGCTTGCCGTCGGGACCGAAGGTCAGCCGCAAGTGGCGGTCGGGCGTGGGCGGAGTGCCGTTGGGAAAGGGGCTAAAGCGGTAGCCCGGGGGTTCGTCGGAGGGCACCCGTTGGATGGGAGCGACGCCGGGCGTGCCGGTTTTGACGATCCAGTCGGCCACCTGGGTTCCGTTGGCGCCTTGCGCGGTTTTTTGCGGAACGCCCAAGTCCTGGAGCGCGAGATCATAAGTGTAATTCCCGATCCGGCTGTCCCAATTGATCCCCGGGGCGGAGGCGCAGCCGCCCACGATCAACAGCAGCGCCAGGGTGATCAGCGGGATTCTCGGCATGCGTGGCTCCGTGCCTCAACCTACTCCGGCATGGGCAAGTCGCAATGGCGATCACGCCGGTTGCGGGTCACCGATAATAGCGATCCCAGGTGATCAGCTTGCCATCGGGCGCGAAGAGCAGGCGCAGGAATTCGTCCGGGACCATGGGCGGATCGCGCGGCAGCATGGTGTAATCGAAAACGCGCGCGTCGAAAATGGTTCCGTAGTGGTAGGCGATGGAACTGCGCGTTCCGAGCCGGACGAGCCATTCGCCGCACTGGGTGCCGTCCTTGCAGATGGTGGCGCGCTGCGGCGGACCGAGTTCCTTGAGCGCCTGGCCGACGGTGTAGCTGCCGACGCGGCTGTTCCATTTTTGCGTTGCACTGGTGGCGCACCCCGCCAACAACACCACGGCCGCCAGCGCAACGCTTAAAGCAATTCCTCCTCTCCCCATGTGGCAACGTGCGGCCGATCGCCGTTTGGACAAATAGGGAGACGGCCTGAAAATCCGCGCATGCCGGTGGCGGGGCGCAGAATGACGTGATCTGGGCTTCCCGGCGGCAGGGTTTACGGGTTCCGCCCGCGCCTGTTTCATGCGTTGAGCCCCCTTTTCGACCGCGGGTGATGTGTTATCCTGCGGGGACATGCAGATGGACGAAACAATCTTATTCCGCGATTCGCCGATCCACGGGACCGGTGGTTTTGCGCGGCGCGAACTGCGGGCGGGAACCCGAGTGATCGAGTATGTCGGCCGCCGGATCGACAAGCAGGAATCGCTGCGGCAATGCGAGTTGGAGAATCCATATATCTTCTCGCTGGATGAGCAGCACGATCTGGACGGCAATGTGGAGTGGAACCCGGCGCGGCTGTTGAATCACAGTTGCGCGCCGAATTGCGAGGCGCAGGAGGAGGATGGCCGCATCTGGATTGTCGCGGTGCGGGACATTCGCGAGGGCGAGGAGATCACGTTCAACTACAATTACGACCTGGAAGAGTTTCGCGAGCATCCGTGCCGGTGCGGCGCGCCGGGTTGCGTGGGGTACATCGTGGCGGAGGAATACTTCCCGATGGTGCAGGCCGGAAGTTCTAGAGACTAACGCATTTTGGCGCTGAGATCCACGTAGCCGGTAGTCCTGGGGAGTTTATTCCACCAACCTTCGAGTCGTTCGATGCGTTTGGCGGTGTCGGGATGCGTCGCCAGGAAATCCACCTTGGGGTTGGTATGGTCCTCCTCGTTGCGCAGCTTGACGAGGGCATCGATCAATCCGCGCGGATTGATATTGGCTGCGATCAGATAATTCCAGCCGGCCTCATCCGCCTCGCGCTCGCAATCGCGGGAGAAACTGCGGCCGATGATGAACTGGGAGGTCTGCGCGATGGTCCCCACCGTGCCGCTGGCGTCGTGGAACACGGCTTTGAGCACCTTGGCGGGTCCCTGATTGGAAATCATCAGCCGGATCACATGCCGGTGGGTGATATGGCCGGCTTCATGGCCGAGCACGCCTGCGAGTTCGTCCGGCGTATCGAGTATGCCAAACATGCCGCGGGTGACGAAAATGTGCCCGGGCAGAGAGGCGGCGTTGGGCACCTCGGTTTCGATGATGTGAAACTGGATGGAGATGTTGGGGTCTGGCAGGCCGGGCCTGAGTTGGTCGAAGATCGAGTTGAGGCGGTTAATCAAAGCCGGGTCCTGGCTGACGGGCATGTATTTGAGCGACTCCCTGTAGTACTTGTCGCCGATGCTCTTCTCCATGGAAGGGGAGACATGGGCCACCGCGAAGAGCACCATCCAGTGCGCTCCCCAGCTTATCAGGAGACCGCCGGCCAGCATGATCGCAAAAAACGCGGTGGTTATGCCCAGAGCCTTCCACCAGATCTGGCGCCCGTGGATCGCATCCACCTGCCTGCGGAAGCGCGTGTTGGCGGAGAGTGTCCGGTGGTCGAGAATATCCAGGTCGTCGGTGCAGATGGCCCAATTGAGGTCGCGATTGTCGCGCAAGGTCAGGCGGTCCATGTCCTTGTTTTCCTTCAACCGGAGCACCAGGTTGTCCAGGGGGATTTCGAGATCCACCTGGTCCGATTCGAACCGCAGGGTGAATTGGGTGATGCGGATTCGGCCAGGCACCGGTTGGTCGCCGAGACCCGGATGAAAGACTTCGGCTGTGAAGATGTCTTTTTTGGGTTGCCCGTTCAAGGGATCAAGCCGCGATTTCCACCACGGCCTCGGTGCCGCTGTGGCGGATGATGCGGACGGACTGGCCTTTGGCGATCAATTCGCCCTGTGTGATCACGTCGAGAATCTGCTCGCCGAACTGCGCCTTGCCGCCGGGGCGGAGGTTGGAGATGGCCACGCCGGTCTGACCCACGCGGGAGGCCTGCTCCTGCTGCTGCTCCATCACCGACGTGACGCCGCTGGCACTTTGGGAAACGAGCGAGCGATAGATGGAGGTGCGGGGGAGCACCCGGGCGAGAATCGCGATGATTACAACCGATCCCATGAAAGCGATGGCGATGTTTTCCAGGGGCAGTTTCAATTGCGGGAGCGACGGCATGGCCGGCATACCCGGGTAAACATCGACCATCGACATCACCAGTGAAACCATAATGAGGATCAGGCCGAGCACGCCGGGCAGAACGGTGCCCGGATGCACGAACAATTCGGAGATCAGAAGCGCCAGGCCGATGACGAAGATAACGATCCATCCCATTCCCGAGAGTCCGGCGATGTAACCGCCGAGGAAATAGAGCAGAAAGGCGACCACCGCCACGACCGCAGGGATGACGAGTCCGGGGAATTTAATTTCGATGTAGATGCCGGCGATGCCGACGATGAGCAAGAGCGGGCTGATGGCGTTGATCCATGCGCCGATTTTTTCGGCGCCGGTGGGCTCGACGCGGGTGACCTGGGCATTGGCATAACCAAGTTCCTTGAGCAGCCCGTCCATCGAATCAACGGTCCCGGAGGAGAGGAGGGGCTTGGGCGGCTTGCCGTATTTCTTCGCGGCTTCAGTGTCGGTGAGGGTGAGAATATCTCCCGACTTGTTGATCGTGTGGCCGTCAATGATGACCTCCTTGTTGGTGTCGATCATCGCCTCCACCACATCGGTGTTGTAGCCGTTTTTTTCCGCGGTGCCGCGGACGAGGGCGCGCACTCCGGATTTGATTTTGATGCCTGCGGTGCCAGGGATGTCCTGAATGCCACTGCCGTCGGCCGCCATCATGACCGGAGCGGCGGCGCCGATGACGCTTTGCGGCGCCATGTATATCTTCTGGGTTGCCACCGCAATGAATGAACCGGCGGAGAATGCCCGTTTGTTCACATAGGTCACGGTTGTGCCCTTGAAATTGCCGAGGATTTGAATGATGTCCTCCGTGGTGCTGATCCGGCCGCCGTCGGTTTCCATGTCGAGGATGAGGAGATCGGCTTTTGCATCCATGGCTTCCTTGACACCCCGGCGGACAATGTAAACGAGCTGGGGCCCGATCTCCTCGCGGATGGGGACGATGAACACGTTGCGTCCGGAGGCTTCCGCGCCCGCTGCGCGAGCCTTCGGAATGCCGGGCGTCGCGGAAATCAATGACATCAGGCCCAGAATCAACAGCCACCTCGTCTTCATAGGCACATCGTAGGGGATTCATCTTCTTTCCGCAAGAAAGCTGATGGACGTTCAGGGCGGCATCGTTTGAGTGTTTTGGGCTTCAAGGTTGGGCGGAAAGCCGTCACAATTTTGGCATGAAGCTGCATTGCCGTGCGGGGCTGTTTGCGGGATTGATGATTGGCATCTGTGTGCGCGCGGCGGCCGCCGACACGCGTGCGCCGGGTTGGCTGGACTCCATCGACGCTCGTGTGATGAGCACCTGCCGGAAGATGGACCGAATGGTTTTGGAAACAAATGCCCAGCCGGCGGTACGCGACCTGACAGCTTGTGCCCTGGGAGAACTGGAGTTGGGCGAGAACCCGGCCCCGGCGGAGCGCTTGATGCGGCATGCGTTTGCGTTGCAAAACATGGACCCGCAATCGCCGGAGTACGGGACGGTGCCATGGCAGGAAGGGCACGCTGAGATCAAGGACGCCAACGCGATCGAGTTCACGATGCTGCCGGTCGGCCCGATTCTGCTGAACTTCAGCAATCGACTGTCGGCGGAGTTTCTGAAGGAGGCGACGCCGCATGTGAGGGCAGGAATCGCGGCGGTGAGCAGACATCCGGTGCGGGTCACCTACTCGAACATTTATCTGATGAAGATTTGCAATCTGCTGTTGCTCGGGCAGGCGGTGGGCGACGCGGAGTCCCTGGCCGAGGGACGAACGAACCTGGATGCGTGGCTGGATTGGACGCGGGCGCATGGGATATCGGAATACGACAGCCCGACCTACACGCCGGTGCAGGTGGATTGCGTGGCGCTGGCGGAGAGATTCACGTCGGATGCGGCGGTGAAGTCAAAGCTGCGCGCGGTGCTGGACTATTACTGGAGCGATCTGGCGGCGAATTATTTTCCGGGGACAATGGCAATGGCCGCGCCGGCGAGCCGCAATTACGATTTCCTGCAAGCCGACCAGAATGCGAATTACGAGTATTACCTGGCGGGAATCCGCGCCGAACCGCCGGGAGGCACATTGATCAGTGACGCGGTGCGATGCTGGTTCCTGGCGCGGGAAGGCGGGTATTGGCCATCGAAGGAGACCATTGCTTTGGCGGCGGCGCCGGAAAGGGTGGTGCGGTCGCGGTTTGGCGCCTTGACGGGACAGGACCGGTATTTATACCTGACGCGCGATTTCGCGATCGGGAGCGCGAGCGCGTATTACGGGGAACAGGACCGGTCCATCGCCGTGGAGGTGGCATCGGCGAAGAACCTGCCGACGATCAGTTTTGTGCCGGACCGCTTTGATGGGCCGTTTGGGACGGCCCGGACGCGGGATCGGAGCGGACATCCGAAGCCGACGCATCTGCCGTTTATATCGGCGACGGTGCAGGACAAGGGAATGCTGCTGGCGATCTTCGACCTGGCGCCCGCGCTCAAGGACCGGCAGTTCACGAACCTGGCGAGCAATATTCTGCTGCCGGCCGGGGTGGAGCAATTGCAGATCAACGGGCCGCCGGTGAACGCGCGCGCGCGATTTGTGGTTTCGGCAAATCGAGACAGCGTGGTGATAGTGCGTGAGGGGAAGGCGGCGGTTGCGGCAAGACTGTTCTTCGCGGATGGTTGCGCGGGACAAAAACCCGTGTGGGAGTTGCGGCACGAACGGGCGGAAGACCCGGCGGCGCGACTGGTCGTATATCATTATCGGGGGCCGGAGCGGGGCTTGGACGAGAAGAACGTGCGATGCGGATTGTTACTGATGGCGGAGCAGTGCACGAATGAAGAAGAGTATTCGGCTTTTCAAGAAAGCGCGGCGAAGGTGCAGTTGGCGGAAAGCACAAATGAGGGTGTGTGGGAGGTGCGCGCGACGTCGGGAGATACGGTGCTGGAGGCCGGACTCGATCTGAAGCGCGGGAGAATTGCCCTGCGGCGGGTGAACGGGATGGATTGGGAGACGGATGTGTTCAATGTGAATGGGCGGGATATGACGTCGTTGTTGCCGCAGCCATGATGGGAAAGCGCAAGCCCGGGGGTGCACGTATTTTGATGCGAGGGCGGGCAAGTTTTGTATGAAGCTTCTGCAAAGGGCTTGCGTGCAAGGGGTGCGATTGAGCGTCCCTAATTTGCATGATTTCGGCTGGACAGGAGGCGGTTCGGCATGCAAGGTTGCGGCCACTTTTGATTTGCCGGAGGGCCGGGCGCAACGCCGGGGAAACTCCGGAGAACAGCGAGAGAATTATGGCAGAATTAGTTGGAAACCTTTTGGTGGCGCAGTCGGGCGGGCCCACGGCGGTGATCAACGCCAGCGTGGCGGGGGTGTTGCAGGAAGCCGGGAAGCACGAGTGTATCGAGGAAATCTACGGCGGATTGAACGGCATCCTGGGCGTGCTGAACGAGGACTTGATCGACGTCAACGAGGAGAAGGCCAGGACCATCGAAGGCCTGAAGTATACACCCGCGGCGGCGTTTGGGACATGCCGCTACAAAATCGATTTCAAAAAGAAGCCGGAGAAGGCGGCCAAGGACATGGACCGGCTGTTCGAGGTGTTCCAGGCGCACAACATCCGGTATTTTTTCTACGCGGGCGGCAACGATTCGCAGGACACAGCGCACAAAATCCACGAGGAAGCGCTGCGTCGAGGTTACGAGATGCGCGTGAACGGCGTGCCCAAGACGATTGATAATGACCTGCCGCACACCGATCACTGCCCCGGCTACGGTTCAGTGATCAAATACAATGCGGCGACCGTGATCGAAGTTGGTCTTGATGTGTCCTCCATGGCGACGGACGACGGCTCATGCTGCATCATCGAGGTGATGGGGCGGTCGGCGGGCTGGATTGCGGCCGGCACGGTGCTGGCGAAGCAGGGGAACCCGGACGGCGCGCCGCACATCATTTTGCTGCCGGAGATTCCATTCGCGGAAGACGCCTTCCTGGCGAGGGTGAAGGAGACGGTGGAACGGTTGAAGTATTGCATCGTGGTGGTGGGCGAAGGATTGAAGAACCAGGCGGGCGAGGAGATCGGCGCCGACAAGACGCGGCTGGATTCGTTCGGGCACCCGGTGCTATCGGGCGCGGCGGACAAGTTGATGGAGATTGTGCAGGGTCGGATGAATTTGAAGACGCGCACGGTGAAACTGGGCTACGCGCAACGGGCGGCGGCGCATTATGCGAGCGCGACCGATGCGGAGGAGGCAGTGGCGTGCGGTTCGGCGGCGGTCAGGGCGGCGATCGAGGGCAAGAGCGGTTTCATGCCGAAGATCGTGCGGCAGAATTCGAGCCCTTACAAGTGGACGATTGAACTGCAGCCGCTGGCTGACGTGGCGAACGTGGAGCATTTTCTCCCGCGCGACTGGGTGAGCGAGGATGGATTCATGCCGAACGAGAAGTTCGTGGAATACGCGAAGCCGCTGGTCGAAGGCGAAGTCAAGGTCCCGACGGAAGCCGGCCTGCCGAAGTACGCCATGCTGGAGAAGGTGCGGATCGAGAAGAAGCTGCCGCCGAGGGCCTAGAGAAAATGGGGTGGCCAACGGGACTCGAACCCGCAACAACAAGCTCCACAAGCTTGGACTCTACCATTGAGCTATGGCCACCGGACGGACGTTAAAGTAAAATTCCGGTGGGCGAACGTCAAGCGGTTCCTCTGAAGTGAGGGATGCGGAGGAGTTTTCAGTTTCAAGTTTTCAGTGTTCAGTTGGCGGGTCGTTTTGGGGATTTGGGGCCGTGCCGGGCGTGAGGACGGGTTGAAAAGCGGTGCTTCGCCCCGCACTCCACGACGCTTCGCGAGGACTTTTGCCGTGGTGATAAAGAGCGGCAGTCCGGATCCGACCATGATACGGCAGGAGGGCAAAACCGAAACACGTACTTTATTGGGGGTGGGACGACGACTTTGTATGGTTACTTACTTACCACCTCACCGCCGGTTTTCTTTGTAAGCTGCTGTTTCGCGGGGTGTTCCATTGAATTGGCCGAAATGGGGGTATGTACGGAGGGGTTGTGAATACTGTGAATAACTCGTGAAAAATGGGGAGGGGGGTTGGACCGTCGTTGTCCTACCCCCTGGGGTAGGATTGGGGCGATGAAGATGAGGAAAAAACTAAACTCCGTGAATTCAGAAGCCAGAATTCAGGATTCAGGAGGCACGGGCGGGGAATTTTCAACCACGAATTCACACGAATTCACACGAATAGAGAAGCAAGGGTGTGGGATGCGGGATACGGGATGCACGATGCCCCTACGCCAAAGCCTCGGCGCGGCAAAAGAGAGAGCAACTCGGACGCCGTGCGGGGTCGCTGCGTTTCTTCGCGGTGTCACAAGCGCGGCTACAGGCGTTTGGGGAAATTTGCGGACCTTTGCAGCTATTTGGGGATATTTGCAGCAAATGGCATGGGGGGGGCGTCCCCCCAGGGGCGCAAGATCCAAAAACTGCGCGGCATTGCGGATTTCGAAAAAGACGCGCGATTCGAGGCGATTCGAGATGGTTCGAGGTCCATCGAGATGTTTCGAGCTGTTTTCAGATGCCCGGGAGGTGCGAGGGTTTTTGGCGTCGATTTGTTCGGAAAATGGATTTTATGGGGGGGGAGGGGACCGCGCCGTGGGCGCGGATCGGAAAACGCGAGTCCCGATAAACGGCATCGGGACGCTACGCGGATGGAGGGACTTCGGCAAGCTCAGCCGGGCGATGGAGGATGGCAGGGAATACGGCGATCCAACGTGGAGCGAATTGGGGGCGAAGGGTTGCAAGAAGGGGGAAACAGCCATTGATGGGAAAGACTCAGTTGAGATTTAGAATTATTCCAAATATTGACAATCCCCGGCAGAGGCTTAGACTGTATAGGTATTTGCTTCGGTTGACTACTCCAAAATCCGATGGATGCGCGATTGAATGAGCGTCTGGCGACGAGCGGCTTTCGGTTCACGCCGCAACGGCAGCACGTGTACAACGTGCTGCTGGAGAAGCGCGATCATCCGACGGTCGAGGAGGTTTTTCTGCGGGCGAAGCTGGGGATGCCGGAAATTTCCATGGCGACGGTCTACAACTGCCTGGACGCGCTGGTGAAGTGCGGTTTGATCCGGCACGTTCACCTCGACCGCGCGGCGACGCGTTACTGTCCGAACATGAAGGAGCATTGCCATTTTTATTGCGACGAGTGCGGTGGAATATTTGACGTGGACCTGCCGGCCAACGGCAACGGCGGCGTGAAGGTGCCGAACGGGTTTTCGGTGAAGCAGTACGACATCTCGCTGCGGGGCGTCTGCCGCGAATGCGCGGGCAAGCGGGGTCGGAAGCATCAGAATTGAGAAGGATTTGATTTTATGAGCACGGCGACTGAGACGATCGAGGAATTTGTAAACAAGGAATACAAGTATGGGTTCGTCACGAACGTGGAGACGGACACGATTCCGCCCGGTTTGAGCGAGGACATTGTCCGGCTGATTTCGGAGAAGAAGAAGGAACCGCCGTTCATGCTGGAATGGCGGCTCAAGGCGTACCGGCACTGGCTGACGATGACCGAACCGCGCTGGCAGAAGGCGACGTATCCGCCAATCGATTACCAGGCGCTGATTTATTACGCGGCGCCCAGGCCGAAGAAGACGCTGAACAGCCTCGACGAAGTGGACCCGGAGTTGTTGAAGACGTTCGAGAAGCTGGGCATTTCGCTCAACGAACAGAAGCGATTGAGCGGCGTGGCGGTGGACGCGGTGGTGGACAGCGTGTCGGTGGCGACGACGTTCTCCAAGGAACTCGCCAAGCAGGGAATCATTTTTTGTTCGTTCACCGAGGCGGTGCAGAAGCATCCGGAACTGGTGGAGAAACATCTCGGGACGGTGGTGCCCTACACGGACAATTTCTTTGCGGCGCTCAACTCGGCCGTGTTCAGCGACGGATCGTTTTGTTACATCCCCAAGGGCGTGCGCTGTCCGATGGAGCTTTCGACCTATTTCCGCATCAACACGGCGAACACGGGCCAGTTCGAGCGGACGCTGATCGTCGCGGAGGAAGGCGCGTATGTGAGCTATCTCGAAGGCTGCACGGCGCCGATGCGGGACGAGAACCAATTGCACGCGGCGGTGGTGGAGTTGATCGCGCTGGGCAGGAAATCGGAGATCAAATATTCGACCGTGCAGAACTGGTATCCGGGCGACAAGAACGGGGTGGGGGGCATCTACAATTTCGTGACCAAGCGCGGCAAATGCGCGGGCGAGGGATCGAAGATTTCGTGGACGCAGGTGGAAACGGGGTCGGCGATCACGTGGAAATATCCGAGCGTGCTGCTGCAGGGCGACCATTCGGTGGGCGAATTTTACTCCGTGGCGCTGACGAACAATTATCAGCAGGCGGACACGGGGACGAAGATGGTGCACATCGGCAAGAACACCAGGAGCACGATCGTGTCGAAGGGCATCGCCGCCGGCCACGGGCAGAACAGCTATCGCGGGCTGGTGAAGATGCTGAAGAACGCGACGGGATCGCGGAATTTTTCGCAGTGCGATTCGCTGCTGCTGGGCGACAAGTGCGGCGCGCACACGTTCCCGTATATCGAGGTGAAGAACACGTCATCGCAGGTGGAGCACGAGGCTTCGACGTCGAAGATCGGTGAGGACCAGATTTTCTATTGCAACCAGCGCGGGATCTCGACGCAGGACGCGGTCAACATGATCGTGAACGGGTTCTGCAAGGAAGTCTTCCGCGAGTTGCCGATGGAATTTGCGGTCGAGGCGCAGAAGCTGCTGGGCGTGAGCCTGGAGGGAAGCGTCGGTTAGCCGCTTGCGCGGGGCCATCATCAGGGAAAAATGAATTCCGAAGGACAACAGAACTGAAGCGAAAGAAGACTACATCCATGTTAGAAATCAAGAATTTGCACGCCGGAGTTGAGGGCAAGAAGATCCTCAAGGGCATCAATTTGACGATCAACGCGGGCGAGGTTCATGCGGTGATGGGACCGAACGGGAGCGGCAAGAGCACGCTGGCGGCGATCCTCGCGGGCCGCGAAGGCTACGACATCACGGAAGGCCAGGTGATTTACAATGGCGAGGATTTGCTGGAGATGGATCCCGAAGAGCGCGCTCGCGAAGGGGTGTTCCTGGCATTCCAGTATCCGGTGGAAATTCCGGGCGTGAACAGCACCTATTTTTTAAAGGCGGCGCTGAACGAGATGCGCAAGCACAAGGGCCAGCCGGAGCTCGACGCGATGGAATTTCTGTCGGTGGTGAAGCAGAAGATGAAACTGCTCGAGTTGAACGAGGACCTGTTGAAGCGGCCGGTGAACGAAGGCTTTTCCGGCGGCGAGAAGAAGCGCAACGAAATTTTCCAGATGGCGGTGCTGGAGCCGAAGCTGGCGATCCTCGACGAGACGGATTCGGGCCTGGATATTGACGCGCTGAAGATCGTGGCTGAGGGCGTGAACAAATTGAAGCGCCCGGACAATGCGCAACTGGTGATCACCCATTACCAGCGGCTGCTGAACTACATCATCCCTGATTTCGTGCACGTGCTCTATAACGGGAAAATTGTCCGCACGGGGACGAAGGAACTGGCGCTGGAACTCGAGGAGAGGGGCTACGACTGGATCATTCATCACGAGCCGGCAACGGCGTGAACCGGGGCACAGGCGCGCCCCGGCGGCTTGCTTTGGGTTCGGTCGGTGGTTAGGCTGCACCGTGAATGCGTCTGCTTGACCGCTATTTGTTGCGCGAATTGCTGATCCCGCTGGGCTTTTGCCTGTGCGGGTTCTTGATTTTCTGGATCGCATTCGATCTGTTCGGCAGCATCGGCGACTACCAGAGCAAGGGGCTGTTCATCGGCGACGTGGCGGAGATTTACATTGTCCGCATCCCGGAATTTCTGGTCACGATCCTGCCCATCGTGCTTCTGCTGGCGCTGCTCTACACGCTGACCAATCATGCGCGGCATAACGAATTGACGGCGATCCGCGCCGCGGGAGTGAGCTTGTGGCGGATTTGCGTGGGCTATCTCGTGGTGGGACTGGTGCTCAGCCTGGTTTTGTTCGCGTTGAACGAGTTGTGGGTGCCGAACAGCGCCGAGATGGCGGAGCGGATCATGCAACGGCGCACGCCCACGAAAATGGGTGCGTTCGACAAGGATGTGCAAACCAAGTTGGGCCTGAAGAACGGGCGCGACGGGCGGACGTGGTTCGTCGAATCGTACAATCTGCGGACGCACGTGATGACCGGGCCGCAGGTTGATTGGACGCTGCCGGACGGCTCGCGTTGCCGCGTGATCGCCAGACACGCGGAGTATCGCGACGGCATGTGGACATTTGGCGACGCGCAGGAATATCGCTCGGCGCCCGGGGGCGGTTCGGACTCGGTGTTGGTGATGCAAACCAATTCGCTGGTGATGCCGGAATTCTCGGAGACGCCGGACGAATTCAAGCGGGAGAACGATTTTAACAATCGCCTCGCCCGGCTGCCGCGAGGGCAATCGCCGGAGATACCGGTTTCCGAACTGCTCGATTACCTGAGGCTGCATCCGGACCAGAGCAAGGCCGGCAGGGAACGGCTCTACACGCAATTGTTCGGCCGACTGGCGACACCGTGGACGTGCCTGGTGGTGGTGGTGATTGCGATTCCCTTTGGCGCGGCGTCCGGCCGGCGGAACGTGTTCGTGGGCGTGGCCAGCAGCATTGTGATTTGCTTTGCATTTTACGTTTTGCAACGTGTTTGCCTGGCGATGGGGATTGGCGGGGCATTACCGCCCTTCCTGGCCGCGTGGCTGCCGAACCTGTCGTTCGGAATTGCCGGATTGTGGATGATGGCGCGGGTGCGATAGGATGTGGCCGCATGAGTAACGAGCTGGCGGACTTAAAGATTCGTTATGCCCGGCTGGACCTGCTATACCAGGTTGACAAGGTCATTCACTCCACGCTTGATCCGCAGGAGGCGCTGCAACTCATCCTCGAGCAAACTGTTCTCGTCACGCAGGCCTCGAGCGGATCGGTGGTGCTGATCAACCCGACCTCGGGATTCCTGGAGATTCACGCGTCGATGGGCCTGCCGCCCAGCGCGGCCAGCCTCAAGCTCCGCGTCGGGGAGGGTCTCACCGGCTGGGTGGCGTTGAAGGGGCAACCGGTCCGCTGCGGCGACGTGACCCAGCATCCGCGCTATGTGAAAGTGCGGGAGAATGTGGGCTCCGAACTGGCGGTGCCGCTGGTGGTGGCGGGACAGGTGCGCGGAGTGTTGAATGTGGATTCCGACCGTAAGGACGCGTTCAGCGAGGCGGACCAGGAGTTGTTGGAGGCGCTGTCGTTGTCGGCGGCGCGGGTGATCCAGAACACGTGGCTGTACGAGCAATTGCGATTGAAGGCGCGATTGTTCGAAGCGCTGGCCGGCGTGGGTCGGACGATCAATTCCGCGTTGAATCTGGACGACGCGCTCAGCGTGATCACTCGCGAAGCCTGCCGGATGGTGCAGGGGAAATTATGCTCTCTGCTGATGCTGGATGACAGCAGGGAATGGTTGATCCTGCGCGCGAGCTACGGCGCGGGGGAAGCTTATCTGCAGAAACCACGGCTCTCCGTGACGGATAGTTTGCTGGGAACGGTGGTGCGACGGCGCAAGGCGATTCAGGTGGAGAACGTCCAGATATCGAGCCGTTACCAGAGCACGGATGTGGCGCGGAAGGAGGGGCTTGTGTCGCTGTTGAGCGTGCCGCTCGTTTTTGCGGGCGAAGCAATTGGGACGCTGAGTCTTTACATGGGGCGGCCGTATAAATTCTCGGATGAGGAGGTGCGGATTCTCTCGGCACTGGCGGAGTTGTCGGCGATTGCGATCGAGAAGGCGAGGTTGTATGAGCGGGTGGTGGATGTGGAGGAACAATTGCGCCAGAACGAAAAACTTTCCGCATTGGGCTTGCTGGCGGCAGAGGTCGCGCACGAAATCCGCAATCCGCTCACCGTGATGAAGATGCTGTATCACTCGCTTGACCCGAAATTTCCCAAGGGCGATCCGCGGAACAAGGATGCGCAGATCATCGGCGAAAAAATGGAGCATCTGAACAAGATCGTGGAACAAATCCTCGCCTTCGCGCGCACCACGGAGCCGAACCTTCAGGCTGTGAATTTGAACGAGTTGATCGAAGAACTCGGCCTGCTTGTGCGTCACAAGCTGCGCAACCAGAATATTCAGCTCATCCAAAAACTGGCGCCCGATCTGCCGGCGGTATTGGCCGATGCCACCCAGTTGGAGCAGGCGTTTCTCAATCTTATTCTCAATGCGGCCGAGGCGATGCCGGAGGGCGGAAGGCTGGCGGTCACATCGCGGAGCCTTCGCCTGCCGCGCCGCAGCGAGAAACCGACTCATGTGGTGGTGGAATTCCGCGATTCAGGCGAAGGGATGAGCGAAGAGCAGCGGAAGCGCGCGTTTACTTCAGTCTTGAGCACCACCAAAGCCAAGGGCACCGGACTGGGCTTGGCTATCGTCGGGCGGGTGGTGGAAACGCATCGTGGCAGGCTGAAGATCAAGTCGGCTCCCGGAAAGGGAACCAGCATCAGCGTAACTCTGCCGGTTTGAGGCGCTTTCGGGGGACTGCAATGGCTTTTTAAGGAGGCAAGGGTTCTGGCAACTGTATTTGGGATTGATGCTAATGACCGAGTATTAGTAGAATTTCTGGAATGGCCACGACCCAGAATCCTGACCGTGACGAAGTCGTCTTTGAGACGAAATGGTTTAACATTGTGGCTCGACGGTCTGCCGGGTCAAGAGACCCCCATTACCTGCTCACCAGCTCGGATTTTGTCGGAGTCGTGGCGCTGACGACGGATAGGAAGCTATTGTTGGTGCGTCAGTTCCGTCCGGCGGTTGGGGGGGCGACACTGGAAGTTCCGTCCGGGCATGTGGACGAGGGTGAGACCCCGGAGGAGACGGCACGCAAGGAGTTGATCGAGGAGACTGGCTACGTTGCGGATCGGTTTGAGTTGCTGACAACCGTGTCCCCGGCCATTGGGCGCTTCACAAACAAGATGTGGTGCTTTTTTGCGCCCGATGCGCGGCCAACAGACCAGGCGGATTATCAGATCGAGAGTGGCATCGAACTGGTGCATTACAGCGGTGCAATCCGCTCTCTCGTCATGGACAAGACTTTCTGCAGTTCGTTGAGCCATTCCATCTTGCTGGTGGCTCTGGCGCATGGGCGACTGAAACTTGACTGACCATGGGAAACCGTTTGTCCAAAAAAGAAATTGTCATCATCGGCGGTGGAATTGTGGGGCTGGCCACCGCTTTCAAGATCGGCCGCAGCTTCCCGGAATCGCGAGTGACCGTGCTCGAAAAGGAGGAGGCGGTTGGCCGGCATCAGACTGGGAACAACAGCGGGGTGTTGCATTGCGGTCTGTACTACAAGCCGGGTTCGATCAAGGCGGTGTTGGCCGTCTCCGGCATCCAGGAGATGATGGCGTTCTGCAAGGAACATGCGATTCCGCATGACATATGCGGCAAACTGGTAGTGGCGGCGGACGATTCGGAGGTCGAAAGGCTTAAGAACCTGCACGAGCGCGGAAAGCAGAATGGGTTGCAGGGATTGCAAATGCTTGATCGCGAGCAGATGCGGGAAGTTGAGCCACACGTGGGTGGCGTGGCCGCTTTAAAGGTGCCGCAGGAGGGAATTGTCGATTACCCAAAGGTCTGCGAGGCGATTCAGAAGGAAATCGAGAAGTTGGGCGGGCGGATCGTGACTCGCGCGTGCGTCACCTCGCTCCAGGAAAAGACCGGCGGCTGGGTGGCGCATACCACTGCGGGCGGATTCGAGGCCGATTTCATCATCAATTGCGCCGGACTGTATTGTGATCGTGTCAGCGAACTCGCCGGCGAGAAGCGCGAGGTGCGGATCGTGCCCTTTCGCGGGGAATATTACAAACTGCGTCCGGAGCGGGAGCACCTGGTTCGCAATCTGATCTATCCGGTCCCCGACCCGCAATTTCCGTTTCTTGGAGTCCACTTCACGCGCTTGATCGAGGGTGGCGTGGAGGCGGGACCGAACGCGGTGCTGGCTTTTGCGCGCGAGGGCTACTCCAAGGCGGACGTGAACCCGCGGGATTTGTTTGACGCGCTGACGTTCTCCGGTCTGTGGCGGTTTTTGGGCAAGCACAAGCGGATGAGCTGGGAGGAGCTGAAGCGTTCATTCAGCAAGAAGTTGTTCTGCCAGTCGCTACAACGGCTGGTGCCCGAGGTCCGGGAGGAGGATCTGGAGACTGGCGGCGCGGGTGTGCGGGCGCAGGCGATGTCACCCGGGGGCGAGCTGGTGCAGGATTTCTGTTTCGTGAATCGCCGGCGGGCGTTGCACGTCCTGAATGCGCCCAGTCCGGCTGCGACGGCCGCACTGGCGATCGGCGAATCGATCAAGAATCTCATTGCCAAGGAAATCTGAGCACAGGTAGTAACTTCACTCCTTATCATGAAAATACTGATCACAGGCGGAGCGGGATATATTGGTTCGGTGCTGACGCCCACCTTGCTGGGCCTGGGGCATGAGGTCACTGTGCTGGATAATTTTTATTTCGGGCAGAACAGCCTCACGGATTGCTGCCAGTACGACACGTTCGAAGTTGTGCGCGGCGATGCCAGGGAAGAGGCGCTCATCAAGCCGCTGATTGCGAAGGCCGACGTCATCATCCCGCTGGCGGCACTGGTGGGAGTGCCATTATGCAACTCGGACCAGGTCGCCACACAGACGACCAATTTCGAGGCGGTGGCGATGCTCTGCCGCATGGCATCCAAGTCGCAGCGGATCATCATGCCCGTGACCAACAGCGGATACGGAATCGGCGAGAAGGGAAAATTCTGCACGGAAGAGACGCCGCTGCGGCCGATCTCAACTTATGGCATAACGAAAGTGAAGGCCGAAGAGGCGGTATTGCAGCGGGAAAACAGCATCAGTTTCCGGCTGGCCACGGTTTTTGGCATGTCGCCCAGGATGCGGCTGGATTTGCTGGTGAACGATTTTGTCTACCGTGCCGTGAATGATCGCGCGGTACTGATCTTCGAAGGCCATTTCAAACGGAATTACATTCACATCCGCGACGTGGTGCGCGCGTTCCTCCATGGATTGGAAAACTTCGAGTCAATGAAGGGCAAGGCCTACAACGCGGGCCTCGAGGAGGCAAACCTTTCGAAGCTGGAACTCTGCGCGGTGATCAAGAAACACCTGCCCAAGTTCGTGTACGTGGAGGCGCCGATCGGGGAGGATCCCGACAAGCGCGATTACATTGTTTCCAACCAGCGGTTGCTCAAGACCGGGTTCAAGACCGAGTGGACGCTCGACCGAGGCATCCGGGAATTGATCAAGGGCTATGTGATCCTGCGGAACACGATTTATTCCAACGTGTAACCGCGGACGATTGCCGGGCAAGCCATGAGCATCCCAATGGACCAGGTGACTGCGGTGGTCCTGGCCGGCGGGTTGGGGACGCGGGTGCAGCATTTGCTGCCTGGGATTCCCAAGCCGATGGCGCCGGTTGACGGGAAACCGTTTCTCGAATGGGTGGTGCGGTACCTGGCGCATCAGGGTGTGCGGCGTGCAGTCATTTCCACCGGTTACCTGGCCGAAGTGGTGGCGCGGCATTTCAAGGAACATCCCGTCCCCGGGGTGGCGACGGGGTGCATTGAGGAAGCCAGGCCGCTGGGAACCGGCGGCGGCTTTCTGCATGCGGCGAATTCAATCGGCGAAAAGCCGGTTGCCTGGCTGGTTTTGAACGGGGACTCGCTGGTCTTTGCCGATCTGGCCGCTGCGATCGGGGCATTGAACCAGACGAAAGCCGCCGGGGTGATTATTGGGCGCGTGGTTCCCGATGTATCGCGTTACGGGACCCTGGCCGCAGGACCCAGCGGTGAGTTGTTGCGTTTCGAGGAGAAGCGTCCCGGCCGCGGCGTTATCAATAGCGGGATTTATCTGCTCAAACATGAGTTGCTGGCCCAATTTCCCGCGCAAATGCCATTGAGCTTCGAGAAAGACGTGTTCCCGGCGTTGCTCACAAAAGGGCTTCGACTGCAAACGTGGGTCACCGACGCACCCTTCCTGGACATCGGCACGCCTGAGTCCCTTCCGCAGGCCGAAACGTTTATTCGGGACAATATCGGGCAGTTTGCCGCCGGCTGAAGGCATTGACTCCACCCGGTGATTGGCCCATTCTGGGCATTGGCAGCAAAATGGTCTCAATGAAACTGAACAGATAAACCATGGTTATCAGCCGGACACCATTCAGGATTTCGTTCTTCGGGGGCGGCACCGATTATCCCGCCTGGTATCGCCAGCATGGCGGTTGCGTGCTGGCCGCGACGATCGACAAGTATTGCTATCTGACCTGCCGATATTTGCCGCCGTTTTTTGAGCATCGCCTGCGCGTGGTTTATTCCAAGATCGAGAGCGTCCAGAAGGCGGACGAGATCACGCATCCGGCGGTCCGGGAAATCTTGAAGCATTTGAAGCTCGATCGCGGACTGGAAATCCACCACGACGGCGATCTCCCGGGGCGCAGCGGCATGGGGTCGAGTTCGTCGTTCACGGTCGGCCTGCTCCACGCGCTCCACGCGCTGGAAGGCCGCATGACGGGCAAGGAGCAACTAGCCAAGGAGAGCATCCACATCGAGCAGGACATTCTCAAGGAAACGGTGGGTTCCCAGGACCAGGTTTGCGCGGCATACGGCGGTGTGAACAACATCATTTTCAATACGAACGGCGATGTCACCGTCCGGCCGCTTACCGTGCCTGAGGATCGGCTCAAGGATTTGAACAGCCACCTCATGCTTTTTTACACCGGCATCAAACGCACGGCTTCGGACGTGGCATCAAGCTACGTGACATCGCTGGATGCGCGGAACGCCCAGTTGGAAAAGCTGAAGCTGCTCGTCGGCCACGGCGTGGAAATCCTGAACGGCGCCAAGGACCTGGTGGAGTTCGGCAACCTTCTGCACGAAGCCTGGGAAGCCAAGCGAAGCATCAGCACCAAGATATCCAACCCCGAGGTGGACGAGCTTTATCAGCAGGCGCGGGCCGCGGGCGCTTTGGGGGGGAAACTATTGGGCGCGGGCGGCGGAGGGTTCGTCGTGCTCTTTGTGCCTCCCGGCAAGCAGGCTGCGGTGCGACGGAAACTATGCAAGCTCATCCACGTGCCCTTCGAATTCGAATTTTCCGGCAGCCAGATCATCTTTTTCGACCGGGAAACGGATTACTCCCGGCAGGATCGGGCGCGCGCCAACAAGCCGATCGAAGCCTTTCGGGAATTGACCCTGGGCGGCTAGGGAACGGCCTGGAGTCGCGGGGCTTCCGTATTTAGCGGGATGCCGCAAGCGGCCCTTTGTTCACCGGATTTTCACTTTTTCGGCCCATTTTCCGATTGACGCTGAAACAAAGGAATTGAAAGATAATCGAATGCTTATTGGCGCGGCGATTTCGCTGAAAACACCCCCGTCTCCCGATGCGGAGACGGAGATTCAAAGTCTGGCATGATGTACGACAAGTTTTACCGGTCCCTTTACCGAATCCGCCGCGTGGAGGAAGAGATCGCGAAGGTCTATCCCACCGATAAAATCAAGAGCCCGGTCCACCTTTCCATTGGACAGGAAGCCGTCGCGGTGGGCGTATGCGAGGCATTGGAAGCCCGCGACAAGGTTTTTGGGACCTATCGCAGTCACGCGGCTTACCTGGCCAAAGGCGGCGACCTCAAAAAAATGGTTGCCGAGCTTTACGGCAAGGCCACGGGGGCTGCCAGCGGCAAGGGAGGGTCGATGCACCTGATCGATATCGAAGCCGGGCTGCTGGGGACTTCAGCCGTTGTGGGCACAACCCTGGCCAATGCCGTCGGTTACGCCTACGCTCTCAAATATCGGCGGCAGGATTCGATTGTGGTCAGTTTCATCGGCGACGGCGCGACAGACGAGGGTGTCTTCCACGAAAGTCTCAACTGGGCGGCACTCAAGGCGCTGCCGATTATTTTCATCTGCGAGAACAACGGCTACGCCATCCATACGCACCAGAAATTGCGGCAATCCCGCACCAATATTTTCGAACGGGCCCGGGTCTATGGCATGCCCTCCGAGCGGATCGAGAACAACGACACGCTCAAGATTTACGAGCGCGTGAAGGCGGCGGTGAATGCCATTCGAGCCGGGCAGCCGGGGCCTTACTTCTTCGAATGCATGACCTACCGCTGGAAGGAGCACGTCGGCCCCAACGAGGATTATCAACTTGGGTATCGGCCCAGGAGCGAGGCTGAACCGTGGATGAAGGAGGACGAGGTGCCGAAAATTGGGGCGAAGGTCGAGCCCGCCCGGCGCAAGGAAATCGAAACTGCCGTGGAGCAGGAGATAAAGGAGGCGTTTGCGTTTGCCGAGCAAAGCCCCTTCCCGGATTACCCCGAGTTGTTCACCGATGTTTGCAAGGAAGCCTGAGATGGAAAGAACAATTTCATATACTGAAGCCGTCCGCGAGGCCACCGACCAGGAAATGGCGCGCGATACGTCCGTCATCATTTTCGGGCTGGACGTGGATGATCCCAAAGCCATCCAGGGCACAACCAAGGGCCTGCAGCAAAAATACGGTCCGGAACGGGTATTCGGCACGCCTCTGGCGGAAGATGCCATGACTGGCGCAGCCATTGGCATGGCGCTGGCGGGACTGCGGCCCATTCACGTGCACATCCGGATGGATTTCACGATGCTGGCGATGAACCAGTTGATCAACGTTGCCGCCAAGAGCCATTACATGTACGGCGGGCGAGTGCACGTCCCTCTGGTGGTACGCTCGATGATCGGCAAGAGCTGGGGACAAGGCGCGCAACATTCGCAGGGGCTCTACTCCTATTTCATGCACGTGCCCGGGCTCAAGGTGGTCGCTCCCACAACGCCCTATGACGCGAAAGGTTGCCTCATTGCGGCAATTCGCGATGACAACCCGGTCATGTATGTGGAGCATCGCATCCTCCATTTTCAGAAAGGTCCGGTGCCGGAAGGTTCTTACACGGTAGGGCCAGGCAAGGCGCGAATTACTGTACATGGCGATGACATCACGCTCGTGGGAGTCTCCTACATGCAGCTCGAATGTCTCCGGGCGGCCCGTTACCTGGAGAGCGTGGGAATCAAGGCGGAGGTGATTGATCCGATCTGGCTAAGCCCGCTGGACATTGACACCATTGTGGATTCGGTGCGGAGAACCGGCCGATTGCTCGTGGTGGACAATGGCTGGACGACCTGCGGCGCGAGTGCGGAAATTGCCGCCCAGGTTACGGAGCGCTTGCAGGATGAGCGGAGCATCCGGGTGAAGCGCATGGGATTTGCGCCTGTCACCTGTCCCACCACACCCAGCCTCGAGAATCATTTTTATCCCAACAGCCAAAATGTCGCGGCCGTGGCCCACAATATGGTGCGCGGAAACGGCAAGGACTGGATGCCCGAGGAACGGGCCGATCTCCAGGCGATTGAGTTCAAGGGACCCTTCTGACATGAGCGCAACTGCGACCATTCCGGTGACCAGGCTCGACTGGCCCCTGATGCAAAACAACATCACGCGGGTCGATCTCGACGCGTTGATCGAGTTCCTGAAGCAGAATGATCCCATTCTGACACAGTCGCAGAACGTGCGCGCCTTCGAGCGGGAGTGGTCGGAATGGCTCGGAGTCAAATACAGCGTTTTCGTCAACTCCGGTGCGTCCGCCAATCTCGTCACGATCTCCGCGCTGAAGGAGACCGCCGGTCTCGGGGAGATCATTGTGCCCACGCTAACCTGGGTTTCGGATATCGCGTCGGTGCTGCAATGCGGGTTCAAACCGGTCTTCGTGGACATCAATCCGCGGACGCTTGGAATGGACACCGAGCAGGTGCTGGCAAAAATCACACCGCGGACCAAGGCCGTGTTTCTGACGCATGTGCTCGGTTATAACGCGCTCACGCAAAAATTGCTGGACGAACTGAAGGCGCGGGGCATCCCGTTGATTGAGGATGTTTGTGAATCTCACGGGGCCACATTCCAGGGCCGGAAACTCGGTTCCTTCGGCGCTGTGTCGAATTTTTCGTTCTACTACGCCCATCACATGAGCACTGTTGAGGGCGGGATGATCTGCACGAACGATCCGGAGTTTTATGAGACCGTGCGCATGCTTCGCTCGCACGGCATGGTCCGCGAGTCCACCTCTGAGGCGACAAAGGAATCCTTCAAACAGCGGCATCCCGACCTGAATCCTGATTTCATCTTCGCCTTTCCCGCCTACAACGTGCGGAGCACCGAGCTCAACGCCGTCATCGGGCGCTCGCAGTTGAAGCGGCTGGACGAAAACAACAAGATCAGGACCCGGAATTTGAAGTTGTTTCTTGAGAACCTCGATCCGGCGAAATACCAAACCGATTTCGAGTTGGAGGGAAGCTGCAATTACGCGTTCACGCTGGTGCTGAAGAATGCGGACACGGAACTCAGCCAAAGGGTCGAGAAGTTGATGCGCGAGGCGGGCGTGGAATTCCGCCGGGGCACAGCGGGCGGCGGCAATCAATTGCGCCAGCCGTACGCCCGGAAACTGGTGGGCGACCGTGAATTCGAGAAATATCCGGCCGTGGACCACGTCCACTTTCACGGCTATTATCTTGGTAATTATCCCGATTTGGATACAAAGAAGATCACAGCACTGTGCGCAATGTTGAACCAGGTGGAGTAACGCCATGAACCGGCAACTCGATGTTTTATTCGTCAACGCGGATTCCTCGGCCAAGGCCTATCAGGACCTGAGCAAGGATTTTTCCGCGATCGAACCCCCAACCTGGTGTTTGCTGCTGGCCCAGAGCTGCCGCTCGAAAGGCTATGGCGTGGCGATCCTCGATTGCGGCGCGGAACGCCTGGGCGAGGAGGAATCGGTGAAGCGCATCGGGGAGGCAAATCCCCGGCTGGTCTGCTTCGTGATTTACGGGCAAAACCCGAATTCCGGCACCACCAACATGATCGGCGCCAGCGCCCTGGCCGGACGCCTCAAACAGGTCCATCCCGATTCCATCACCTGCTTTGTCGGTTCGCATGTCAGCGCGCTTCCTCTCGAAGTGCTCGCGCACAAGGACATCGACCTGGTGCTGCTCAACGAAGGTGTTTACGCCCTGCACAACCTGCTCAAGACCGATCTCAAGAACGGTCTGGACAAGGTCAAGGGCCTCGGCCACAAGCGGAACGGCGCGCCACAGCTGAATCCGCCCGAGATCGTGGTGCCCGCCGAGCGGATGGATATTGATCTGCCAGGATCTGCCTGGGACCTGCTTCCGTATCGCAACAAGCCGCTGGATCTCTATCGCGCCCACTTTTGGCACGCCGAGTTCAATCACGATCTTCGCACGCCGTTTGCCGCGATCTATACCTCGCTGGGTTGCAAGTTCAAATGCGACTTTTGCATGATCAATATCGTGAACCGCGTGGACAACGCGGACGGTGTGGTATCGGCGAATTCGCCGAACATGCGGTTCTGGTCGCCGCAGTTCATCCTCACGGAATTCGACAAACTGGCGGCCATGGGCGTGGAGACCATCCGGATTTCCGATGAGATGTTCTTCCTGAACAAGAATTATTTCGAGCCGCTGCTCCAGGGAATCGTCGATCGCGGCCACAAATTCCGGATGTGGTCGTATTCGCGCATTGACACGGTGCGCGCCAATTATCTTGAACTGTTCAAAAAGGCGGGTGTGAACTGGCTGGCCTTGGGCGTTGAGGCTGCCAGCCAGGTGATCCGCCGCGAGGTGTCCAAGGGTTCGTTCCAGGAGGTCAACATCCGGCAGGTAGCCAGGACCATCCAGGACAGCGGAATCAACATCATATCCAATTACATTTTCGGTTTTCCGGACGACACACTGGAAAGCATGCAGCAGACGCTGGATCTCGCGCTGGAGTTGAACACGGAAATGGCAAACATGTATCCGTGCCAGGCGCTCCCCGGCAGTCCGCTTTACAACACCGCCCGCGCGAATGGGTGGGCGTTGCCGGACTCCTACGAAGGTTACGCGTTTCTCTCCTACGAGAGCCAGCCGCTGCCCACGCGGCATTGCTCCGCCGCGCAGGTGCTCAAGTTCCGTGATGAAGCATGGCAGAAATATTTTAACAACCCGGCATTCCTGAGCCTGGTCGAGCGGAAGTTCGGACCCGCCCAGCGGCGCAACGTGGAGGCGATGTCCAAAATCAAACTGCGCCGCAAGCTGTTGGGCGATCCGCCGTCCTGATTGGGCTCGCGCCGGCATTCACATGCCCAGCGTCAGCATTATCATACTTTCGCACAACAAGCCCGCTTTTGTGAAGGAGGCGGTGCAATGCGTGCTTGACCAGACGCACCAGGATTGGGAGGCGGTGCTGGTGGACAGCGGCGTCCTGCTGAACCAGGGTTTTTTCAATTACATTACGGACAAGCGCATTCGCGTAATTCATTCCGGCGAGAGTCCCGGCCAGGGCAAACAGATGAACATTGCGAGCTGGTGCTTCAACAATCTGTTGAACTCCGGCCAACTTCATGGCGAACTCATCATGTATCTCTGCGATGACGATGTCCTCTACAAGGAGGCGTTTGAGACGTTCTGGGAATTTTATATCGAGCACAACCGCGAACCGCAGGCCATGTACGCTTCGCAGGATATTGGCCTGGTGGATTCGGAAGGCAGGACCAACATCGTCGGACGGCGGATTGCGGACCGTCCGCGCGGGCGGTTCTGCGGCGGCGGAAAGCTCGATTGCAAGGTGGATTACCTGCAATTCTGCCACACACGCGCCATTCTGGACCGGATGCGCGAGGCTTACGGCACCACGAAATATCACCTCGAGGACAAGAGCCATTCCGACCACGCCGACGGGGTTTTCCTGGAGAAGATCGGCGCGCTCACCAAGGTCTGGAACATTGACAAGGTGCTGAGCATGAACCGCCGCACCACCGCCAGCATCAATCTCGAGTACGCGGAAAGTCCCATCGGGAGGTTCCTCGTCCTGATGAAAGCCAAGATCAAGGGTGTGCGCCGGATCTTCGATCGCGGCTACCTTTGGTGAGACAGCGCCTCAAGATTTGATCCAACCGAATCTTCCCCGCCGCCAGTCGCGAATGCCCCGCCAGACTCCCTTCGCATTCGAGAATTGCCCGAGCAGAACGAAGAGCGCCATCTTGAACGGGCTTACGATGAACAGGTGTGTCCAGAGGGAGAGGGGATAAAAGCCGACCCGATGCTGCTGGATCACGTAGAGCGCGTTCCGCGTGCTGTAATGCAGTTGCACTGGCCGATTCTTTGCCAGGGTTGTGCTCGTTTTGTGCCACATGATCGCGGTGGGAATGTAAACGATCTTGTAGCCCGCCTCCTTGCACTTGTAGCAGAGATCGGAGTCTTCGGAATAGAAGATGAGATCGGTTTTATGGAAGCTGATCTTCTTCATGACATCCGAGCGCAGGAGAAAGCCGCAACCGGTCAGGAAATCGGGTTCGAAAATGCGGTTGTAACGCGGATGGTCCTTGCGATTCCATCCATAATGCGAACTGTGCCCGTGCAGGGGATGAATCCGCCCGCCCGCGTGCCAAAGCCAGTCGGGCCGGCTGAAATAAAAGATTTTGCACCCCATTACGGCCGCGTCCGGATGTTGCTCGGCGTAATCCACGAGAACATTGATGATCTCCGGATCCACGGTCACATCATTGGTTGTGCTGAAAACGTATTTGCATTCATCCGCGAGCGCTTTTATGCCCAGCGTGGCGGCCCCGGCGTAGCCTTGTTCCTCCTTGTGGGCCAGCAAACGCATTTCGGGGAATTCCTTTTGCACCATCTCCTGCGAGCCGTCTTTCGAGGCGTTGTCGGAAACCAGGACCTTTAACCCAGGGTAATTCACCTTTCGGAACGACTGAAGCGTTTCGCGGAGGGAATCCCGGAGGTTGTAATTGACGATGACAACGCCAACCGATGGTTTGCTCATGCTGTTGATCAGGATAAAGGCCCGATTTCGGGGCGGTCAACCTTAGAACCAATCAGGTGGCTTCATTCCATCCCTTCATGCCCGGGGAAGGGCCATTTTGGCTTGCTTTTTGCGGCCTGGATCGAAGAATCTGCCAAACCCGGAACCGTGGTGCGGGCCGGTATCAATGACGATCCATGAGTGACAAGAAATCCCTGGCCGGCGTGCCGGTGTTCATCCTGTGCGGCGGGCTGGGCACGCGTTTGAAGGAGGAAACTGAATTTCGTCCCAAGCCGATGGTGCCCATCGGCGAGCGCCCCATTCTCCTGCACATCATGGAGAGCTACGCCCGCCATGGTTTCAAGCGGTTTGTGCTCTGCCTCGGATTCAAGGCCGATTATGTGAAGGACTATTTCAGCAATTGGCACCTCCATAACACCGATTGCACCATCAAACTCAAGACCAACGAAGTGATTGTGCACGAGCGGATGAAGGACCTGGACTGGGAGGTCACCCTCGCCTACACGGGCGAGAAGAACATGACCGGCAGCCGCGTGGCGCAGGCGGCTCGTAAATATCTCGGCAAGGCGGCGCAGTTTGCGGTTACCTACGGCGACGGTTTGACGGACGTGGACCTCGCGGCGGAGTTTCGTTTTCATCTCTCACATCCGAAGCTTGGCACCGTGCTGGGCGTCAATCCGCCCTCCCGCTTCGGCGAAATCAAGGTTGAGCACGACAAGGTCCTTGAGTTTGCCGAAAAGCCGGACATCGAGGACCACTGGATCAATGGCGGGTATTTCTTCTTCCATCGGGATTTCCTCAAGTATTTGAGCGAGGACGAATCCTGCGTGCTGGAGCGCGAACCGCTCGTGCGCCTGGCTCGTGACGAACAGCTCAACATTTACAAGCACCGCGGTTTCTGGGCGTGCATGGACACCCAACGGGATCGCGAGCAACTCACCCGCCTGGCCGAATCCGGCGATCCTCCGTGGTTGCGTTGAACCGCGCGCCAAGGCATTATCCCACTTCCGGCCTTCGAAGGTTCGTGCGGCCGGGCAATTGAACCGAATGAACATGAAGATTCTGGTGACCGGGCATCGCGGCTACATCGGGCCGCACCTGGTCCGCTTGTTGAAAGAGAGAGGGCACCATGTCACAGGCGTGGACATGGGGCACTTTGACAAATGCGCATGGGAACCTCTGCCGGTGGCGGACAAGGAGATCAAGGACGACTTCCGGGCGTTGACCGAGCGCGACCTGCAGGGATTCGATTGCATCTGCCATCTGGCCGCGATCTCCAATGATCCGATGGGCGACCTCGACCCGCAGCTCACGTTTGCGACCAACCGCGACGGTTCCATCGAACTGGCCCGGCGCGCCCGCAACGCGAAGGTTCCGCGCTACCTGTTCTCCGGCAGTTGCTCGGTGTACGGGAAGGGCGAGAAACTGGACCTCGATGAGGACGCGGCGTTCAACCCGGTTTCGGCCTACGCTGAATCGAAGGTAGAGACGGAGCGCGCGGTACGCGAAATGGCCGACGCGCAGTTCACGCCGGCGTTTCTTCGGAACGCGACCGCGTATGGCTATTCGCCCAACCTGCGAATTGACCTCGTCGCGAACAATCTGCTTGCATGCGCGGTGGCGCGCGGCGACATCCGGATCATGAGCGACGGCTCGCCCTGGCGGCCGCTGGTCCATTGTGAGGACATTGCGCGCGCGTTCGTGCTTCTCGCCGAGGCGCCACGGGAGATCATCCACAACGAGGCGATCAACATCGGGGCGAACGACCAGAATTATCAGGTGCGCGATGTGGGTGATGTCGTGCAGAAGCTCGTGCCTGCGGCCAAGGTGGTTTACACCGGCGAAGTGGGTCCCGACCCGCGCAACTACCGGGTGAAGTTCGACAAGCTCAACCGCCTGTTCCCGGGGTTCAAGTTGAAGTGGAATCTTTCAACGGCCATGGAGGAGCTTTTGCGCAAATACCGCGAGCATTCGTTCAGCTTGAAGGATTTCGAGGGCGACCAGTTTGTGCGCCTGCGCACCCTCAAGAAACAGATTGCTTCCAAGGCCTGAAGCACCACGGAATTCACGATGAAATTCACCGAAACCCCGCTCAAGGGCGCGTTCGTAATGGACCTGGAAAAGCGTGGTGATGACCGCGGATTCTTCGCGCGGTTCTTCTGCGAACGCGAATATCAGCAGCACGGACTCGACCACAAGATCGTCCAGGCGAACACCTCGTTCAGCAAGTATCGCGGAACGCTGCGCGGGATGCATTACCAGCTTGCTCCCAAAGGAGAGGACAAAATCGTGCGTTGCCTGCGCGGCGCGCTGCTGGATGTCATTATTGACCTGCGACCCGATTCGCCAACGTTCAAAAAACATTTTAAGATCGAACTGACCGCGGAAAATCGCTCCATGCTCTATGTGCCGAAGGGATTCGCTCACGGTTTTATCACGCTGACGGAGGACACGGAGGCGTTCTACCTGGTGACCGAGTTTTACGCGCCCGAATGCGAGCGTGGTGTCCGCTGGAACGATCCACAATTCGGCATTTCCTGGCCCATGGAGCCCGTGGTGATCTCGGACAAGGACCGCGCGCATCCTGATTTCAAACCCGAGACCCATCTGCGCTGAGCTGGGCACGACCATGAAAATCCTCTTCACCGGCGCCAGTTCATTCACCGGGTACTGGTTCGCCAGCGCCCTGGCCCGGGCCGGGCACGCGGTGATGTGCCCCTTGCGTGGTTCACCGGAGGCATACGAAGGAGCACGAAAGAAGAGAATCGAGGCGCTGCAGAAGTTGTGCCCCGTGGCGCCAAAGACGCCATTTGGGAGCGAGGGATTTCTGGCCCTTGTGCGCGAAAGCAAATGGGATCTGCTTTGTCACCATGCTGCCGATGTAACCGATTACAAGAGTCCCGACTTCGACATTCAACGGGCATTGCAAGGGAACACTCTCAACCTTCGGGCGGTGCTCGCGGTTTTGCGCGAGCGCGGGGCGAAGGGTGTTGTGCTCACCGGCAGCGTTTTCGAAAACGACGAGGGACTGGGCGGCGAAGGTGGGCGGGCATTCTCGGCTTACGGTTTATCAAAGGGACTGACCTGGCAGATGTTCCGGCACTACTGCCTTGAGGCAGCCATGCCGCTGGGCAAATTTGTCATCCCCAATCCATTCGGTCCCTTCGAAGAACCCCGTTTTACAGCGTATCTGATGAAAACCTGGCGCGAAGGAAAGCCGGCCGGTGTGAAAACTCCCGACTACGTTCGCGACAACATCCATGTTGACTTGCTGGCCGCGGTTTATGCGCGTTTCGTGGCCCGGTTCCAGAATTCCCCGCCACCCATCTCCCAGATCAATCCAAGCGGTTACGTGGAAAGCCAGGGCGCGTTCACGCTGAGGGTTGCGCGGGAGGTCCGCAGCCGGACCAAGTGGGCCTGTGAGGTGCAATTGGGAGAGCAGACAGAATTTGCCGAGCCGCTGGTCCGGATCAACAGCGAACCTGCGGCGCGCATGGTGGAGGGTTGGCGCGAAGCGGCAGCTTGGGACGAGTTCGTGAATTTCTATACGGCCACCAGTTAGGCCTGCTTACGGCCGCGGGCGCGTTCCTCCAACCAGTTGCAGGCGGGCGGCAGCACCTGTTTCCAGGCAAATGTCTTCGATCGTTCCCAGGCGTTCTGTCGGTATTGCTCGTAACGCGAGACATCCTTGGTGGCCTCCGCCAGTACTCGGGCGATCGATTCCGGAGTTTCCTCCTTCGTGACAAAACCGGTCACACCGTTGACAGTTGAGTCCACCAGGCCGTCCACCGGATAAACAATCGCCGGCGTTCCCATGGCGTTGGCCTCTATTACGTTTAATCCCCAGCCTTCGCGTTGCGAAGTGTGCAGCAGAAAATGAGCACGTTGCAGCGCAGCATTCTTTTGCACTTCGCTTAAGTGGCCGGTGAAAGTGATCTTGTTTTGCAGTCCTGAATCACTTGCCGATTGGCGCAATTGCCTTTCAACTTCGCCGCTCCCGACAATCGTCAGGTTTGCATCGACGCCCTGGTTGAGGAGCAACCGCAGCGCGCTGATGGCATGGTCCACGCGTTTGTTTGGCGCCAGGCGGCAGACGGTGATCAGGCGCAACGGACTTTCCAGGGGTTTGGGTTCAAGGTCCGGGAGGGGTGTGGTGTCCACGCCGTTGGGAAACACGTTCACATGGCGGACGCCCAGCGATTTCAAAAGGCGTTGGGTGGATTCCGAAGGCGTCCAGAACGGCACATTGCGGTAGCACCAGATTGTCCGGCGCTCCTGCCACATGCCAAGTGTGCTGACCGGCTGCGGATAAAAGGACTTCCAGATCGGGCCGAGGACCTCATGAATGTAGGCGACCACGTTTGTCCCGGACCACCAGGGAGCGTACCACGGAATGCCGTGATGTTGATCAATTATAAGGTCGAATGGCTTGTATCGTCGGTGCCATTTGACGGCCTGCCAAACCGAACTACCCATTCCGCCGCCACGAATGATTTTGATGCCGTCGTACGTTTCCTCGGGCTTCGCGCCGGGAAAATTGTTGGCATACCAGAAGACCTCGTGGCCGCGGCGGACAAGCTCGCCAAGATAGGCACGGGAGACACGTTCGGCGCCTCCGCTTTTGGGATTGCCCGGGTCGCGCCAGTTCAGCATCAGGAAGCGCATCAGGTCAGGGCCGCTGGTTCACAGGCTGGCGATTTTTTGCAGCAACGAGGTGGTGGATCTTCCTGGAACAATCGGAAGAACCAGCACCTTCCCGCCGCTCTGTTCCACCGCGCGGCGTTCGTCCTGGTTCAAAGTTTCCAGCGTGTAATCGCCGCCCTTGACGTATACATCCGGCTGCACGGTGCTCAAAAACCGGGTTGCGGTGGGTTCGCTGAATATAAAAACGCCGTCCACGCTCGCGAGCGCGGCAACCACAGTGGCGCGGTCGAGTTCATTGTTCACCGGGCGTCCAGGTCCCTTGAGATCGCGGACCGTGGCGTCACTGTTCACGCCAACCAGCAGCGCGTCGCCCAGCCGGCGGGCCTCCTCCAGATAAGTGACATGTCCGAGGTGCAGGAGGTCAAAACATCCGTTGGTGACCACGAGTTTCCGCCCATTCGCACGCCAGGCGGCGCGCCAGGCGGGCAGGTTCTCGAAGGTTACGATCTTGTCCTTAAAACTCACGGTCCGGCATTCTGGCCAAAGGCATTCGGCATTGGCAACGAGATTCAACCGGGCTTTTGTGCCACGTGGATGCCCATGATGCCGGCCAAGAGATGGATCACTTCAACATTTTGAAATCCGGTGTTGCGCAATCGCGAAGCAACTTCGTGCTGATCCGGAAAATGCGTGAGCGATTCGAGGATGTAACTGTGCGTCTCAGAATCGCCGCAGAACCACCTGCCGAGCACCGGGACGAAATGTTTCAAATACCCAAAGTAGAACCATCGCCACGCGGGGCTGTCCGGCTTGCCAAATTCAAGCGACAAAAACCGTCCGCCGGGCCGCAGCACGCGGAGGATCTCGGCCATTCCGGCGTCAAGATCCGCGAGATTGCGCAGGCCATAGCTGATCGTGACGAGGTCAAAGCATCTGTCGGGAAACGGAACATGGAGCGCATCGCCCCGGACGAATTGCACGCCGGAAATCCGGGGATTGGAACGATCGTTCTGTCGCCGGCGCATGGCTACCTGGAGCATTGGCTCGCTGAAATCAAGGCCCACCGCCTTGACGCCGCGCCGTGCGAGGGCGAAGGCCACATCGCCGGTGCCGCAGCACAGGTCCAGAGCGTCCCGTGCCGGGCTCGCGCCTGCCAAACGGACCAGCCGACGCTTCCACAGGCGATGCAACCCGAAGCTTTGCAGGTCATTGATCAGGTCGTACCGGGGGGCGATGGTGGCGAACAGGTCGCCCACTCTGGCGCCGCGCTTGGCGCCCGGTGCGTAGAATTTATTGGTCACGCGCTTTGGAGCTTAACATCTTCGGTAAAATCCGGCGATGCTGGCATGATATCGGCTATGGACCGATGTGTGAATGCTCAAAGATGCGAGCAGAGCGGCCAAAGTGAAGCCCGCAAGGCGGGGCGGGGACACTGCTGTTCCCGGACAGGCCGGCTTAAGTATGGGACATTGCCCGGGCACTGTCCCGTAATGATACACAGGCAGGCGGTCCACTGAGTCGAAATACGGAAATCATTCATGAAACTTTTCGGAAAATGGCGCAAGGAAGATCAACCCGCCGAGGAATCCGCCTTCGCATCCAAGGCCGCTCCTCCGCCGCTGCCTGGCAAGGATTCCAAACAAGCCAGCCCAGCCAACCCGGCTTCCCAGGTTCCCGACGGCATTGGCAAAGGCCGCAAGATGCTTGTCGTGGACGACAATCTCGTCGTCTTGAAGGCCTTTGAACTCAAGCTCAAGGCCTGCGGTTTCGAGGTGATGACCGCTCCTGATGGCGCCATTGCCGTGAGCATGGCGCGGCAGCACAAGCCCGACCTGATCGTGCTCGATATCAATTTCCCGCCCGACGTGGGCAGTTCCGGCCTGGCGTGGGACGGCTTCAGCATCATGCAATGGATGCGGCGATTCCAGGAGGCGGCCACCATCCCCGTCATCATTATTTCATCGGGGGACCCGGCCAAGCTGAGGGACAAGGCCATCGCCGCAGGCGCGACGGCGTTCTTCCAGAAGCCGATCAATTTCGACGAATTCCTGCTCGCCGCGCACCGCTCCATTACTCAGAACACCAAGGCTCCCGCGGCCAAGCCTTCCTGAGGCGCGGCATCGCGAGCGCGTTTCAACCGTCCGCAGTCACACCGCCGGGTTGGGCGGAGATTTTCAAGGTTCTTTCGCGCTGTTCGTACCAGAGCAGCAATCCTCCCGCTACCGCCCAGAACAATCTGGCAACAAACGTCAGCAACGAGGCGGCGACCGCGTCAGCCGGAGATACGCCGTACCAGCCGAGCAGCGTCAGTGATGCGCCTTCACGCAGACCCACGCCGGCGACATTGAATGGCAGCGCGCTGATGACTGCTATCACCGGAAAAGTCCAAAGCAACTGACCCCATGGCACAGGCGAGTGAGTGACGGCCTGCAGGCTGAGCGCGAGATTCGCAGCGAACGAAACCTGCACGAGAAAGGCGCAAAAGATTCCCTGCCACGCCACGCTTCCCAAACCCGCGAGCCGGCGTGCCCCGGTCCAGAATGCGCGCCACGATCTTTCAATGGCCGAACCGCGCGCCCAGCGACCCAGGGCTGCTCCGGTCAGCCCGAGTATCAGGGCAATCAAGCCGAACCACCACCAATGCAGATTTGTTGTGGACGGCTCGATGTTCTTGAAAGCGCCGTGTGCCCATGCCAGTCCGAATGCCAGTGCTGTGAAACCCATTAGTCCGCAAAACCCCAACAAGCGATCCAGCGGCGCCGCAGCGAGAACTTCCGGCATTGGCCTACGATACCAGCGCGAGTACAAAGCTGACTTGGCGAAATCGCCTCCCGCCATCCCGAAGAAGATGGTGTAGAAGAAATGCCCGATCAGGGTGACGCGGGCGGTGGCCGCAAGGTCCACGTCGCAGTTGGTAAGCCGCAGCGTGAGGTGCCAGCGCCAGGCTGCCGGCACAAAGCCGAAGCCGTAAATCAGGATGGCCGCGACCAGCCAGCCCGGCCGGGCCGTGCGCATCGCGCTCCACATTTCCCGGAGGTTAACCTTGCGGAAGACGAGGAAGAGCACGCCCAAAGCCACGAGCACACAAAGTGCCCGGAGCCAGGGGAGCAATTTCCTTCGAGACGAGACTTTTACCACCATCCACCATAGCCCAGTCCCGTCTCAGGCCAAAATCGAATTAATCGAAGGCGTGACCGGCGCAGCAAAGCACATTGCGCACTTTGTGGCGCACCAGTTCCTTCACGCGGACGCGGGCCGGACCCAGGTATTTACGGGGATCGAACTCCTTGGGATTGTCGGCGAAGGCCTTGCGGATGGCCGCGGTCATCGCGAGGCGAAGATCGGTGTCGATATTGACCTTGGTACAGCCGGTGCGGCGGGCGATTTCGATGTCGGATTCAGGGACGCCGGCGGTTTCCTCGCCCATTTTTCCGCCGTACTTATTGATATCCGCGACCAGGTCCTTGGGGACGCTGGAGGCTCCGTGCAGGACCAGGGGATAATCGCCGAGGCCGGCGTTCATGAGCGCTTTTTTGATGGCTTGGAGGCGGTCGAGGTCGAGGTGTTGCTCGCCTTTGAACTTGTAAGCGCCGTGGGAATTACCGATGGCGACGGCCAATGAATCCACACCAGTGAGGCGGACGAATTCGACCGCTTCATCGGGATGCGTGTAGACGCCGCCCTTGGAGTAGCCCCCGCCTTCTTCGCCATCGTCGTGTTGCGCGCCAACCAGCATTCCCAGCTCTCCTTCGACCACGCAATTGTGCTTGTGGGCGTATTCGACGACTTTCTTGCAGACTTCCACGTTTTTTTCGAAAGGCTCGTGGCTGCCGTCAATCATCACGCTGGTGAACCCTTCATCGATGCAATCCTTGCACAACTCGAATGTATCGCCGTGATCGAGATGGACGGCAATCGGGATATTCGAGAGGCTGACGGCGGCTTCGATGAGCTTCTTGAGATAAACCGGGTGGGCGTATTGGCGTGCGCCCCGCGAAATCTGCAGCATGACCGGGGCCTTTTCCTCCTCGCAAGCCTCGATGATCGCCTGGAGCAGTTCCATGTTGTTTACATTGAAGGCGCCGAGCGCGTATTTTCCCCTGAGAGCCTTGGCGAAAAGGTCCTTGGTATGAGTCAGTGGCATAGTATTCGTGGTTCGGTTCTGAATATTCTAAGGTCAAAATGACCAGTGTTTAGATTATTAATCAGCCGGTCCGGAATGAAAGCCAAAACTTGTTCGCGGAGGAACATTGGAATAGCCTCCGGTCTATGCGAGGAGCGCAATGAGACACGATTGGATTCGACGATCCGGCATGGTGGCAGCCTTAGTGTGGCTGCTGGCCAATGGTCAGGTGGTTACAGCCGCTCCGGGTGGTTCTGATACCACCGGCCAGATACGGGCCAACTGGCCGCGCTTCCGCGGATGGGATGGCAGCGGAATTGTCGGTCAGACAAACGTGGCACTGGCATGGGAAACCAACGGGAGCGGAATTCTATGGCAGGTTCCAAATCCGGCTCCGGGAAATAATTCACCGATCATCTGGGAGAACACCTTGTTTCTGTCCGGCGCGACTGCGGATCGGCGGGAGGTCTTCGCCTTTGATGCGGGAACAGGAAAACTCAAATGGCGGCGTTCGCTGGAAAAGGCGCCTGTTGGTCCGACGAAACCGCCGCAAGTGCTGGAGGAGGCGGGTTATGCCTGTTCCACCATGGCAACGGATGGGCGGCAGGTGTTCGCGATTTTCGCCACCGGCGACCTGGCGGCATTCGATTTGGACGGAAGACCTGCCTGGAACAAGGTGCTGGGTCCGTTTCGGAACGTGTACGGCTACGCCACGTCGCTCGCGATTTGGCAGGACAAACTGATTGTGCAGGTGGATCAAGGCGAAGGGGCGGCGTCCGGTTCAAAGCTGATTATTTTTGAGGGCGCTACCGGGAAGCCGGTTTGGGAACAAAACCGTCCGGTGCCGGCGTCGTGGGCCACGCCCATCGTGATTGAGTTGGGCGGACGAAATCAGGTCGTCACGCTGGGCGAGCCTTGGGTCATCGGCTACGCGATTACCGACGGCGCCGAACTGTGGCGGGCCGATCAGTTGCAGGGTGAAGTCACGGCGTCGCCAGTGTTCGCAGGAGGATTGGTTTTTGTGATCAACCCGGGTTCGGCGCTGAGCGCATTGCGGCCGGGCGCGGGCGACATCACCAAAAGTGGTGTGGTTTGGTCGGCGCACGAAAACATTCCGGACGTGACGAGTCCTGTCAGCGATGGAGAGTTGGTATTCGTGACGACGAGCGCGGGCATGCTGACATGCTTCGACGCTCACGATGGCAGAAAGGTGTGGGAACACGACCTTGGTTTCGAGGTCCAGGCATCTCCTTCACTCGCAGGCAGCCGTTTATTTGTGCTGGGGGCCGAAGGGACGGGCGTGGTGGTGGAAGCGGGGCGCCAGTTCAAGGAACTCGCCCGCAGTAAACTGGAGGATCATTTCATCGCCAGTCCTGCGTTCTCGGGTGGTCGTATGTTCCTGCGCGGAGCGACCAATCTGTACTGCATCGAAAAAGGGGACAAGAAGTAAGCGGCAAACCGCTTACTGGCCGTTCGCGGTTTTCAACGAAACGGTGCGCATCGCAATCTCACTCATCTCCCACCCGCCGCCCAGGGCTTTGATCAACTGCACCGCAGCGGAGAGCCTTTGCCCGGCCAATTGCGCATTGGCACGTTCGGCTGAGAATACATCGCGGCTGGCGTCCACCACCTCGATGTAAGCCACAATGCCCGAACGATAGCGTTCGGTCGCAAGCTCCGCGGCCCGGCGCGCGTTTGCCACCGCACGTTCCTGCGCCGCGCTTTGCTCGGCGAGATGGCGGATGCTCGCAAGGCTGTTCTCCACCTCACCGAACGCAACAAGCACGCGCTGGCGATAGGCGGCGATTGCTTCCGCATAGGCGCCCTTCGAGCGCTGGTAATTTGCGCGGTTTCGGCCTCCCGCAAAAATAGGCAGCGAAAGGCTGGGGCCGATTGTCCATGCCCGGCTGTTCCAGTTGAAGAGATTGTCAATGTCGCTGCTGACGTATCCGCCGGAACCGGTCAGTGTGAGCACGGGGAAGAATGCCGCCTTGGCGACGCCAATGCGGGCGTTCGCAGACGCGAGCTGCCGTTCCGCTTCCGCCACGTCCGGCCGCCGCTCCAGCAAATCCGCGGGCAGCCCGGCGGGGATTGCGGGCGCCTGCGGGTTCCAATTCGCATTCTTTTCGAGCGGAGGCAGTTTGAAATCGGAGGGATTTGCGCCCGCGAGAATTGCGATCGCATTCTCCAATTCCGTGCGCTGCTGCGCGAGCGCCGCGGCTTCGGCTTCGGTGGTCGCCAGCTCAGTCTCCGCCCGCGCGACGTCCAACTCGCTCCCGATGCCACCCTCATAGCGGCTGCGGGTGAGGCGCACCTGTTCCTTGCGCAGGTCCACCGTGCCATTGACGGTCGCCATCTCAGCATCCAATGCGCGCAACGAAAAATAATCCTGGGCCACGTCTGCTTCGAGCGTCAGCAGCACATTGTAGTAATCCGCCAGTGATGCCTGCGCGTCTGCCCGCGCGCTTTCGAATCCGCGACGCACCCGTCCCCACAAATCGATTTCATAGCTCAGGTCGAGGGGAACATTGTAGGTGGTCGTTGTCAGCGGGCCGAAGCTCGGCTGCTGGTTGGGTGAGAATCGTTGCCGGACGATGCTTGGTTCGAAGTTCAGCGTCGGCAGCAGATCCGCGCGCGCGACACGCGCTGTAGCGCGCGCCTGCTCGACACGTGCCACTGCTCCCTTCAATTGCTGGTTGGCGTTCAGCGCCTCCATTTCCAGTTCGTTCAATCGCTCGTCCTGAAAAAGCTGCCACCATGTTCCCTTGGGAACGCCATCCAGCGGCCGGCCCTCTTGCCAGGCGCCGATTTCTTCCGCCTTGTATTGCGGCGTTACTGTATTCACTGGCTGCTTGTAATCCGGTCCGACCGTCAGCAGCCCCGCATGGGCTGAGACCGCGCTCAATGACAGGAGAAGAACGGCCGTTCCAGCGATTACGCCCGTGGTTCCGCCAGCCGGTTTGTGTGACTCAGAATCGGTAGCTGGCTTGTGCTTCCAGCCGAGCTTCATCAGCGTCACATAGAATACCGGTGTCAGGAATAATCCGAATAACGTGACGCCAATCATTCCCGAGAATACGGCGATGCCCATTGCCTGCCGCATTTCCGCGCCGGCGCCATGCGACCGCACCAGCGGAAACACACCTGCGATGAAGGCGATCGAGGTCATCAAAATTGGGCGCAAGCGCAGCCGGCAGGCTTCGATGGCGGCGTCCACCGGAGATTTGCCCTGGTCCTGGTGATGTTTGGCAAATTCGACGATCAAGATCGCATTCTTGCATGCCAGGCCCACCAGCACGATCAGGCCGATCTGCGTGAAAATATTGTTGTCGCCGCCCTTGAGCCAGACGCCCGCGATCGCGAACAACAAACACATCGGCACGATCAGGATGATCGCCAGCGGGAGCCGGAAACTTTCATATTGCGCCGCCAGCACGAGGAATACCAGCAGAAGGCACAGCGGGTAAACATAGACAGCCGTGTTCCCGGCCAGGATGCGCTGATAGGTGAGGTCGGTCCACTCGAACTGCATTCCCTTGGGGAGGTTTTCGTTGATGATCTGGGTCATCAGTGCTTCCGCCTGGCCTGAACTGAAACCCGGAGCCGGCCCGCCGTTCAGTTCCGCTGCCGGATAACCATTGTACCGCTGAGCGCGATCCGGCCCGTAAGTTTCCTTCACCTTGATAAGCGTGCCCAGGGGTACCATTTCGCCCCTGCCGTTGCGCGTCTTGAGGCGGGTGATGTCTTCCGGGTGATCGCGGAATCGCCCATCCGCCTGCGCAATCACCTGGTAGGTGCGTCCAAAGCGGTTGAAATCATTCACGTAAAGCGATCCCAGGTAGATCTGCATCGTCTCGAAAAGATTCTGCAGCGGCACGCCCTGTGTTTTGGCCTTGGCCCGGTCCACCTCGGCATCGAGTTGGGGCACGTTCACGGTGAAAGTGGAAAACAGTCCTGCCAAACCCTTTGTCCGATAGCCTTTGCCAATAAAACCCTGCAAGGTGTTATAGAGCGCCTCGTCGCCCAGGTCCGCCCGGTCTTCGAGATACAATTTGAACCCGCCGAAGGTTCCCAATCCCAGGACCGGCGGCGGAGGCACTGCCATGACAAACGCATCCTGGATCGCGGCATACTGTCGATTCAACGCGTTCACAATGCCCATTCCACTCAACTCCGCGGTGCGGCGTTCTTCAAATGGCTTCAGGCCCACGAACACGATACCCGCATTCGGCGCCACGCTGAATCCGTTCACGCTTAGCCCGGGGAAGGCGATCGAATCCTGAACTCCGGGCGTCTTGGCGGCGATGTCCGACATTCGCCGGATCACGGCGTCGGTGCGATCCAGCGATGCCGCGTCCGGCAACTGGGCAAACGCAATAAGGTACTGTTTATCCTGCGAGGGAATAAACCCCGTGGGCATGTGATTGAAGCTCCAACCGGTTAGCAGCACCAGCCCTCCGTAAATGATCAAGGCAGCAACGCTTTTCCGCAGCACACTGCTGACGCCACTCGAGTAGTTCACGCCAAACCACGCGAACGCGCGGTTGAAGGGACGAAAGAACCAGCCGAACATGCGATCCATCGATCGGGCAACCACATCCTTCTTGACACCGTGAGGTTGGAGCAGGACGGCGCACAATGCCGGCGAGAGAGTCAGCGAGTTGAAGGCCGAAATCACCGTCGAGATCGCGATGGTGATGGCAAATTGTTTGTAGAATTGCCCTGTGAGGCCGCTGATGAACGCAGTAGGAATGAACACGGCACAGAGCACCAATGCCGTGGCGATGATTGGCCCCGTCACTTCGGTCATGGCCTGTTTTGTGGCGTCGAACGGGGACTTTCCGAGGGCTATATTGCGCTCGACGTTCTCGACAACCACGATTGCGTCGTCCACCACAATCCCGATCGCAAGCACGAGTCCGAACAGCGATAGGGCGTTGATACCGAAGCCCACCGCCAGCATCACGGCGAACGTTCCCACGAGGGAGACCGGCACTGCCGCAAGCGGGATGATCGAGGCGCGCCACGTTTGCAGGAAGATGATCACCACGATCACAACCAGTATGATTGCTTCGAACAACGTGTGCACCACTGCCTCGATTGAGTGACGCACGAAAACAGTTGGATCGTACACCACGGAGTAGTCCACACCTTCAGGAAAGGATTTCTTCAACTCATCCATTGCGCGGCGGACATCGGTTGAGAGTTGAATGGCATTGGCGCCCGGCGATTGAAAGATGGGGAGGGCGACGGCGACTTTATTGTTGAGCAGCGATTTGAGGGAGTAGCCGCCCGCGCCCAGTTCGATTCGCGCCACGTCCTTGAGCAGCGTCTTGTCTCCGTGATCACCGGTTTTGATGATGATCTGCCCGAATTCCTCCGGTGAGATCAAGCGGCCTTTGGCATTGATCTGCATTTCGAAGGCCACCGGCGCACCGACCGGTTGCTTGCCAACACCGCCGGCTGCCACCTGGACGTTCTGCTCACGAATCGCACTGACCACGTCACTGGCGGTCAGCCCCTTGGCGGCGACCTTGTTCGGGTCCAGCCAGACCCGCATTGCGTAATCGCCCGAGCCGAACACTTCCACATCGCCGGCGCCCGGGATGCGCGCGAGCACGTCCCTTACCTGCAGGACCGCATAATTGCGCAGGTAGACTTCGTCATACCGGCCGTTGGGAGAGAACAAGTGCACGACCATGGTCAGGTCCGGCGATTGCTTGGTGGTCGTCACTCCTAATTGGCGGACTTCTTCGGGCAATTTCGGCAGCACCTGCGCCACCCGGTTCTGCACCTGCACCTGGGCTTTGTCGATGTCCGTGCCTAGTTTGAAGGTGACGGTCAGCGACATGACGCCGTCGACCGTCGCCTGCGAAAACATGTAGAGCGAATCCTCGACGCCGTTGATCGCCTGTTCGAGCGGCGAGGCAACAGTCTCGGCAATGGTTTTGGGATTGGCGCCCGGGTAGGTTGCGCGCACGACGATGGTGGGCGGCACCACTTCGGGATATTCGCTGATCGGCAACCTGAGCATTGCGAGCAGGCCGAGCAGGAAGATCAGCATGGAAAGAACGCCGGCAAAGATCGGGCGTTTGATGAAGAAATGCGAGAAGTTCATGATGACACGAGTGGAGTTGTCGTCGTATGTGGTCCCTGAGTTGTTTACTGCCGGGCAGCTTGGATGCCAGGTTCCTGGGTGCTGGCCACTTCAGACTGGGGTGTCACCGGCGTTCCAGGCCGCGCTCGTTGCAGGCCGTTCACGACGATGCGGTCGCCCGGCTGCAAACCGGATCGGACCACACGTTTGCCGTCCACCACGGCGCCAAGTTGCACAGCTCGATATTCAACCGTGTTGGTGGCCGTCAGGCTCAGCACGAATTTCTGGGCTTGATCGGTGCCAATGGCCCGTTCCTCGACCAGCAACGCCGGGTGTCGCTCGCTTAACGGGACGCGGATGCGCGCAAAGAGACCCGGAACAACGCGCCCATCCGCATTGGGGAATGCCGCGCGCAGCAGAATGCTGCCGGTGTTCGGGTCGAGCCGGTTATCGAATGACTCAATGTATCCTTGATGCGGAAATCCTTCCTCGTCCGCAAGCTGGAGTTCGACTGGGACGCGGCCGTCGCCATTGGTTTCCAGCTTCTTTGCCTGAGCGAGAGAGTTGAACCTCAAAAGAGAGTTTTCGTCGATATCCGCATACACGTAGACGGGATCCACCGAGACGATGGAGGTCAGCATGCTGCTCGACCCGGGCACGCCGCTGACGAAATTGCCTTCCGTCAGCAAGGCGCGGCTGACGCGGCCGTCAATCGGCGCGCGGACCTGGGTGTATTCCAGGTCCAGGCGCGCTGAATCCTGTGCCGCCTGCGCTGCGATCAACGCGGCTTTCGCCTCCTGATAACGCGACTGCCGGGCGTCCGCCTCCTCGGTCGAAATCGCCTTGTCGGCCAGGAGTTGCGGGGTTCGGTCGGCCTCGCGTTTGGCTTTGTCGAGCCGCACCTGGGCCTGCTCAAATTCCGCCCGGCGCTGATCGAACGCAGCCTGATGCCAGCGCGGATCGATTACAAAAAGTACATCGCCCTTTTTGACCAACTGCCCGGATTGGAACTTCACCTCCTGCAGATAACCCGAGACGCGCGGGCGGACTTCCACCGAATCCACGGGCTCCGTGCGGCCGGTGAATTCCTCCCATTCGACGATCTCCTTTTGCTCGACGGGAGCAACGGTAACTGTGGGCGGGGGAGGGGGAGCTTGTTGCGCCGCGGAACGTCCGCAGCCCGCTGCAAAGAATCCGGCGCCGCTGAGCGCCAATGCACATGTGGCCAGTTGAATCAGTTGTTTGGTGTTCATATTCAAGATAACTGGAAAATTGTTCAGGCTGGCGTGGATTCTGTTTCCTTGACGCCGAGCAGATCGAACGCGCCGCGAATCGCCTCGCGGAGAATGGCCAGGTCATTTTGGATTCTCGCCTGGGTCAGTACGCCTTCATAGTAAGCAGCCAAAGCCCGCGATTTTGCCGCCGCGTCCGGAACGCAAATGATTCCCGCGGCCTCAGCATCACGGATGACCGTCTCCAGGTATGCGCGCTTGTATTCGAGGATTTCCTGAATTTTTTTCTGAAGGGCGTCCTCCTGGGTGCTGACTTCCGCCCCGACGGAAAAAAGCGGGCATCCCAGCACACGGCCGTATTTCTCTTTGATCTCCGCCTGGAACTTGTAGCCGAAATCAAAGTATTTCCGAAGCCGCTCCAGCGGCGGGATGGACCGGGAAAACTGCGCGTCGAGTTCGGGCCGGGTTTCCTGCCATTTGGCTTCAATGGCCTCCGCCGCGAGGTCGGATTTGGAGTCGAAGAAGTAATAGAAACTGCCGATCTTAACGCCTGCTTTTTTGCAGATTTGGTCGATGGTGGTGCTGCCGTACGAACCGCTCCAAATCAGCTCGCTGACGGCTTCCATCAATCGTTCTCTGGCATCGCTTACTCGGCCCATAACATTTTTTGTTGTGCGCGACTCAATTTGCATTAAGTCATGCGATGGCAACATAATCAAGTTGAGTAAATATTCAACTATTATTTACAAGGCATTGTCCGCAAGAGTATTGTGACTATATTTAGGCCAGTGCTGATCAAGGTGGTTAGGGCTGGTCTGCCGTGAATTCTGCCCGGATTTTTTGCTTGGGGGGCAGGGCGGATAACCGATTTAATTCAGCGGATGACGTCGGCTCCCATTGAATCAGGAGCAAGTCCAGTCCCGGGCAAGGAATTGCGCGGCGAGTGGCTCGTGCCGTGGCGGTTCGCAGTTTTGCTTGGTTTGTTGATTATTGTTTCCTTCCCGAAAGTCATTTGCGGATTCAATGCGCTTCTCTATCTGGACTCCGGGCAGTTTGCTTATCCGGTTGCGTTTTATCAGCGTGAGGCCTTTTGGCGTGGTGAATTGCCATTGTGGAATCCGCTGAACGATTGTGGCATTCCATTTCTGGCCCAATGGAACACCCTCTGTCTGTATCCACCATCATTGATCTATCTGCTGCTGCCGATCCCGTGGTCTTTTGGAGTCTTCTGCCTGGCGCATCTCTTTCTGGCCGGGATGGGGATGTACTTCCTGGCATTCCGCTGGACAGAGAATCGGGTTGCGGCCGCGTTGGCCGGAACAGCGTTCGGCTTTAACGGCCTCAGTTGGTACGGACTGATGTGGCCGCACATGCTCGGCGGATTGGCGTGGATGCCCTGGGTGATCTTGGCGATGGAACGCGGATGGCGCGAAGGAGGCCGATTTCTCGTCGGGGGCGCTCTTGCGGCTGGAATGCAGTTTCTTTCAGGGGGCGCGGAAGTCATCGTTCAGACCTGGATTATGCTCGTGGTGCTCTGGTGCGTCCTGTTCTTTCAGGGGCGAGTGGCGCGCTCGCGGTTGATCGGCGGCGGTTTGATTTCCGCAGTTCTGGGATTGGGGATGGCGGCCGCACAACTGCTGCCGTTTTGCGACCTGCTGCTGCATTCGCAGCGAAATGCGAGTTATGGCAGTTCCGATTTGGCTGCCATGCCAATTACCGGGTGGGCGAATTACCTTGTTCCGCTATTTCATTGTGCGCTGAACCAACAAGGCGTTCCGGTGCAGGCGGGCCAACCGTGGACCGCGTCGTATTATCTGGGAGTGGGACCTGTGGTCCTGGCGATGCTGGCGATCTGGCGCGTGCGGAATTGGCGGGTTCATCTGCTGTTTGCGGCGATGATATTCGGCCTGATCATGGCCCTCGGAGGCCATACTTTCGTTTATGATTTTTGCAAACGGATCGTGCCCGGATTGGGCATGATCCGTTTTCCGGCCAAATTCGCGATTCTGACATCGTTCTCGATTCCGCTGCTCGGTGCGTATGGTTTGAAATGCCTTCAAGAAGTGTTGAACGGCGGATCTGGCGAGTGGAGGCGCATCCGGAAACTAAGCGCCGGGTTACTCATCCTCATGGGGGCCATCGTTGTGTTCGCCTGGAAATTCCCTGCACCGCAGGAGGCCTTGGCAAACACAGGCATGAATGCGCTTACGCGAGCGGCGTTTTTGATTTTCATTCTTGTCTGTTTGAAGTTCTTGCTGTCCGGGAGCGCTCGCCTGCCGGCGTGGCTTGGTCCGTCAGTGCTCGTTGTTTTGCTGTGGTGCGATGTCCTGACATCGGCACCCAATCTGAGCCCAACGGCGGAGGCTTCGGTGTCCACTCCGGATACGGTCCGGGATTTTTCGAAGTGGGGGACGCAATTGTATCCGGGGATTTCGAGGGCAATGCAGGGACGGGGTTCCTTCTGGACCATGCTGACCCGCGCCAAAAGCGATTTGTCAGTGGACATCACTGGACGCCGGCTCGCGTTGTTCAATGACTGCAACCTGCTCGATCACGCGGCCAAAGTGGACGGCTTCTGGTCGCTGGAATTGAAGGATTATACGGACGTTCTGAATCAGCTTTACCATGGGATAAACGAGGCGGCGCCGCTGAAGTCTTTTTTGGGGATTTCGCAGACGACCAATCCCACCAATCCGGTGAGCTGGGTGCCGTGTCCAACGCCGCTCCCGATGATCACAGCCGGCCAACAGCCGGTTTTCCTTGATAAGGAAGACACTTTGAAGGCGATACTCAGCCCTGAATTTGCGCCATTGCATGAGGTCTATTTGCCGGCAGAATTTGCCGGGAGCGTGAGTGCGAAGGCGGACGATCAGGCGACGATCACTTCACCGCAGGTTTCTGGGGAGCACGTCAGCTTTCAGGTGGATACCCGGGAAGCGACGATGGTCGTCGTGGCCCAGGCATATTACCATTGTTGGCGTGCGTACGTGGATGAGGAGCCCGCCCGGATCCGGCCGGCGAATTACGCCTTCCAGACACTCGCGGTGCCTGCGGGCAGGCACCAAGTGCGGCTGGTTTATCGCGATGATCCGTTTTATCTGGGCGTGCTCGGCTCCTGCCTGAGCCTCCTCGCGGGGGGGATTCTCTGGTTAAGGCGAGGCGGGGTTCGCGCTGTTTGAAACTTAGAGCATAGGGATTGGCGAGCTGAAATTGCGCGAAACTTCTTGAGTCAGCATCGGCCTTTCGCAAAATGATCATGTGTCCTATTGCGGCAAAGTAATCATCTTCCTGGTTCTGTGCCTGGCGCTGGCCGGATGCTCGTCCGGGGCGCGTCATCATGGGCCCGATTTTACCCTGGAGTCCGGCCAGACAGCCTTTCTTCCCGAATCGCCGGGAGTCACGCCGCCTGGGAGCAACGCGCTTCCTCCCATGGTGTCAGTTCCTTCAGCGCCAACCAATCTCTTGCCGAAGCCCGCCCCTCAGCCATTTGAGACCTGGGTTTCGCTGGAACATTGGAGCAAGTTGAACGGCTTTGGCGCGCCGAAACGGATTCCGGGGGAGACGCCGCCGGTTTATTCCGTTGCCACCACCAACGGCGTGCTCATGCTACAGGTGGGAAATCAAAATGCGCGGTGGAATGGGCTCGGATGTTATCTCGGGTTTGCGCCGCAGATCATCCGCGGGAATCCCTTCATTCACTCTTTGGATATCCGCAAGAATTTCGAGCCGCTCATCTGCCCGTCCGGAGTGGTGAAATCGAATCCCATCATTGTGCTCGATCCCGGTCATGGAGGTAGCGATACCGGCGCGCAGAGCGTGTTCAACGGGCATTACGAAAAGGAATACACGCTCGACCTGGCGCGTCGTCTTCAGACGTTGCTGGCCACCAACGGTTGGACGGTCCTGCTAACCCGTACGAATGATTATTTCATCGCGCTTTCCAATCGCGTCGCATTCGCCGATCAGCACAAGGCAGACTTGTTCCTGAGCCTGCACTTCAACTCGGCGGCTCCCAACCGGGAACCGGCGGGGCTGGAAACGTATTGTCTGACGCCGGCGGGTATGCCGTCGAATCTTCCGCGCGGTTACCGCGACAATCCCACGCTTGCATATCCAAACAACAACTTTGACTTCCAAAATCTTCAATTCGCCTTTCTTCTGCACCGTTCGCTGTTGAACATCAATGGACACCTGGACCGGGGGATTCGGCGCGCGCGCTTTCTGGGTGTGCTTCAGGGGCAGAACCGCCCTGCTGCCCTCGTGGAGGGCGGTTATCTGTCGAATCCGACGGAGGCAAGGCAGATTGCGGATCCGCCGTATCGGCAGAAAATGGCGGAAGCGTTGGCACAGGCACTCCTGGAGAACGCCCAACCTTCCGTAAATCTCGCCAGTCACTCACCCTCCGGCTCGATCTCCGTCATTGAAGGGAAAAGCAACTGATGGATGCCAAGCCCCATGCGCTGGTCACCGGCGGCGTCGGATTCATCGGCTCCCACCTGGTGGAGCGATTGCTGGCGGATGGCGGCAGGGTCACCGTCATTGACGATCTTTCCACCGGGGACCTGCAAAATCTCAAGGCGGTTGCGGCGCATCCGGATTTGCGCATCATCCGATCGAAGATTTCGCAATGCCGCGAGCTCGCGGAGGTGATTGGCGGTGTCGATTCCATTTTCCATCTCGCTGCCGCGGTGGGCGTGGAGTTGGTGGTTAGATCACCCATTCACGTTCTCGAAACCAACCTGCATGAAACTGAGGTGCTTCTGGCGGCAGCCGCCACGCGGTCAGTGCCGTTGCTTTTGACCTCAACATCCGAGGTTTACGGAAAGAGCCAAAAACCCGCCTTCACGGAAGATGACGATCTATTGATCGGCCCACCGCAGCATTCACGCTGGAGTTACGCATGCTCCAAGCTGATGGACGAGTTCCTGGCGCTTGCCTATGCGAATGAACGCGGTTTGCCGGTGGTGATCGCGCGGCTTTTCAATACGGTTGGTCCCCGCCAGACCGGCCGTTACGGAATGGTTTTGCCCCGCTTCATCGCGGCTGCGCGGGCGGGCAAACCGCTGCAGGTCCACGAGGATGGGAAGCAAACACGGTGCTTTTGCTTTGTAAAGGACACGGTGGAGGCACTCGTCCGTCTGCAAAAATGTCCGACGGCGCGCGGCCAGGTCTTCAACATTGGCAGCACGGAGGAAATCTCGATTCTCGACCTTGCGCGGGAAGTCGTGTCCATCCTCGGTTCTTCCTCCACGATCGAATTCGTCCCGTATCAAAAGGCTTATGCGCCCGGTTTTGAAGACATGCGGCGGCGCAAGCCGGTCATTGAAAAATTGTTCCAGGCAACGGGATTCCGTCCGGCCACGTCATTGCGCAGAATCATCGAGCTTACCGCAACGCCGTTCTAAGCGTGGGCCGGGTGTTTAGGGAGCATTTTCAGAAATGCTGTAGCCATTCGATGAGAAAGAGGTTGGAAGCGGTCTTTTTGGGTTTTGGCTTCGTTTCGGCTCAGTCACAGGGTTGCTTTGAACCTGCTCCTTCGCCAAAGCCTCACCAAAACCCAAAAATCCTCGCCCCGAATGGCCACAGAATTTCTTCAAACGCTCTCTAATGCGCTGTTGAGCCAGCCTGGAGTTTTTCAAGTTGCTGCTTCGCGTCGGCATAACCCGGCTCCAGTTCCAATGTCCTCCGAAGTTCGGCGACAGCCTCGTCGTGATGCCGCTGTGCGGCGAGTGCCACCCCCAGGTGGAAGTGGGCTTCGGCTGAGTCGGGCTGTCTTTGAAGGGCTTCCTTGAGTTCTTGAACTGCCTCATCAAACCGCCCCTGCCGGATCAGGGCTGCACCGAGGCTGTTGCGTGCGCCGATGTCAAACGGTCGCAGCTTCACCGCAGTCTTGAATTCGCCGACAGCTTGATCGAAGTGCCCCTCGTCCTGAAGAACTGTGCCTAGATTGAAATGCGCATCCGCGTAGCCGGGGTCGAGCCGGAGCGCTTCATGCAGTTCGGCCACGGCGAGGTCGGATTGTCCTTTTTCATATAGTGCGACGCCCAGATTGCCGTGGGCGAGTGCATAATCCGGCCGGCATTTCAAGGCTTCTTCAAATTCGTTGATCGCTCGATCGATCTGGCCTTGGCCGAGCAGCAGATTGCCGAGGCTGTCATGCGCCTGCACAGAACGCGGGGAGATGGCAATTGCGCGCTCATACATTTGCGCGGCTTCAGAAGGCCTTCCATGGTGGGTGTAAAAATCACCCAAATGATAATAGGCAACGTAGTTGTCCGCGGTAACCTTGGCGGTGTGTTCGAACAGCGTTTCGCTGTTTTCCCAGTAGCCAATCTGAACGTAAGTGGCGGCTGCGAAGAATATCGATGCAAGTGTCCCGGCGCTGACCAGCCATGCGGAAGAAATCTGAAATTTCAGCGAGAGGTCGTAAGAACCCCAGACCAAGGCGATCAAGATTCCGAGCATCGGGATATACGTGTAGCGATCGGCCATGGCCTGTTCGCCCACCTGGATCAATCCGATCACCGGCGCCAGGGTTATCAGGTACCAGAACCAGCCGGTGACGGCGTAGGGATGCCGTCGGCGCGAAGCCAGCACCAGGACGGTGACGGCGGCAAGCAGCGCGCAGGCTCCCAAAGCGGCCTCCATCGGCCAGTGGCTTGGTCGCGGGTAAAAGACCGCCAGATGCGCCGGATAAAAAGTTTTTCCAAGATAGCGACAATACGAGACCAGCGCGTTCTGAATTCGGCTGTTCAGCGGCAATGCCGAAATTCCCTTGACGGCTCCTCCGCTTTTTTGGGCGAAGAAGGTCACCACACTTGAACCGGCTGCGAGCAAAAAAAAGGGCAGCTTTTCAAGCAGCAACCATCCGTTCGATGATCCGGGGCCAGCCGCCCGTGCCAGGGGCCAATAATCCAGCAACAAAAGAACGAATGGCAACGTTACCAACATCGGCTTGCTCATCAGTCCGAGAGCGAAAAAGGCCAACGCAACGGCATAGCATGTCAACGCCCGAGTCCCAATCCCGCTCAACTTGGGATTTGAAGTTTGAGATTTGAGACTTCTGGAATACTGAAAGTATGCCCAGATCGTCAGCAGCCAGAAAAAGCCGCTCAGAACGTCCTTTCGTTCGGCGACCCAGGCCACCGATTCGACCCGCAGCGGATGCAAGGCGAAGAGCAATGCCACAACGAAACTCCTCCAAACTGCGGCAGTCATTCCGCGCACCACCAGGAACACCAGCACTGCGTTTGCCGCGTGCAGGAGGATGTTCGTCAAATGATGCCCCCAGGGGCTCATTCCGAACAATGCGCAATCAGCCATGTGCGACAACCAGGTGAGTGGATGCCAGTTGCCTGTGTTGGCGTCCTGGCGAAAAGCCCAGCGCAACCCCTCCCACGTCAATCCCTGTCGCACCTGCGGATTGGCAGTGACGTAAAGATCATCATCAAAATTGACGAATCCATTGTGCAATGCCGGCCAGAAAACGCCGATGGTTATCAGGAGCAGCAATGCGCAGAGCAGGGCCGGATGACCGGGATTCAACAGCCGGGTTGACTGCGAGGACTGTGAGGAATTGCTCGCGTCCATGGCTGCCGGACGGCCTGTATCATTGTGACTCTCAGGATGCACTCTCTTCAGAGTATCAGACCGGGCTGCAATATAAGCAAAAAAGGCATCCTTGCGGATGCCTTTGTGTCTACCGAAAATGAATTCGATTGAATTACGGGAACAGCAGTGAATTGCTGCCGAGCGGGTCGCCGCTGACGCGGCAGGCCGATTGGAGCTTGGAAGCGCTCACCTGCTGAACGCTGCCGTCAGCCAGGCCGATATTGCCGTTCTTGGTATGCATCTTGTCAGTCCAACCGGGATAGCTCTGGCCGTTGGCGCTGAAGTTGGTTCCCAGGGAGATCATTGCGCCGGTATTGACGCCGTCTGGCGATACTCCGTAGCCCGAGTTCGCGGTCGGACCCTGGTGCGAGTCGAACATATTGCGATCGCCGGAAATAATCATTGCGGGAAGGCTCTCGTCGCAATCCCTGCCGACGAAATAAGAAACGCCGCGTCCAGAGGTCCAATTGCCGTTGAAGTCGGCGCCTGTCACGAAGATCAGGAAGTTGGTATAGGGAAGCCGATCGTCAGCCGGGCAAGCGAGCACCTTGGGGGTGTTCAGCTCGTTGGACATGACCTGGAAAAACTCATAAGTGTACTGGAAGTTCTGAGCCGATGCGTTGACCGCAGGGGCTGCAGGGAGCGTGGTAGGGTCGCCCGCGTAGTTTCCAGGGCCGCCGCTCTGGTGCCAGGCTTCCATCGGATATTTGTCCTGGTTGTCACCAGACCAGATGCGGAAGGCCAGACCCACCTGTTTGAGATTGTTGACGCAGTTGATGCGCGTTGCTTTAGCTTTCGCTTTGGCCAACGCAGGCAACAGCAGACCGGCCAAAATGGCTATGATCGCGATAACGACTAACAGCTCGATGAGCGTGAAAGCCCCAAGTTTGAATTTGCGTGTGTTCTTCATGTTGTTGTTCGATTTGGGTAAACAGTCTGCGAACTCTAGTGAAACCGCTTTTACTGTCAACCTGATTTCCAGTTTTCCTGAGCAACAGCGGTGCCACACCTCCGCCGATGCAAAAACCCCAATGTTTTCGCACATTCACTTACCGTTGTGGTGAAAATTTCACGCGTTTCGCGTGAAAGTAACGCGCGTTTTTCACGCGCCAGCGGCGCAGTTTCGCGCGCAAAATGATAATTTGGTTCTTCAAAACCTTCCTTCGACTTGGTCACGGAAGTGACTTAACGCGACCTGTTGTCAGCATCGCACATTGTGCTTTGGAGCGAGAGCTTGATCGCGGCAAGAAGCCCGAGGATTGGCGGGGTCGGGTTAATCACTGTATGAATTGCAAGCTACCCACCTTCTGGTAGCCTGTCCGCCAGTATGGCCTTCGATTCGTTTCGTGACTTCCTCAATGCGCTTGACCGGCGAGGGCAGTTGGTCCGGGTTACCCAGCCGGTTGCCACGGAACTGGAAATCACCGAGTTGGCCGATCGGGAAATGAAGAAGCCCGGCGGTGGGCGGGCGCTCCTGTTCGAGAAAGCGACCGTTAACGGAAAAGTTTCGAGCTTTCCGCTGGCCATTAATACTTTGGGCTCTTTTGAAAGGATGGCCCTGGCGCTGGGCGCTTCTTCGGTGGATGCGGTTGCCGCCGAACTCGGCTCATTGCTCAAGGCTGCTCCCCCAAAAGGTTTTCGGGAGGCATTGAAGTTTCTTGGCACGGCGCTTGACCTTCGCCACGCCAAGCCCAAGTCCGTGAAGACCGGTCCTTGCAAGGAGGTGATCCGTCGGTTGGAAGCTCCGCCGGCACGGGTTGATCCCTGGCCGGGGGCGCCTGCGATCGCGGGGCTCGAGGCGTCAGCAACCGGTGGGAGCGGCCGCTCCCTTCCGACGCTTCTTGATCTCCCGGTCCAACAATGTTGGCCGCACGATGGAGGTCGGTTCATCACGCTGCCATGTGTGGTTACCCGGGACCCGGATTCGGGCGATCGCAATCTCGGAATGTATCGCATGCAGATATATGACGACCGGACGACCGGGATGCACTGGCAGTTGCAGAAGGTGGCCGCGCGTCATGGACGCCGCTATTATGAATCCCGCCAACGCATGCCGGTGGCGGTGTTTCTCGGTGGCGACCCGGTTTACAGTTTCTGCGCCACGGCTCCGCTGCCGGATGGCTTGGACGAGCTCTTGCTGGCGGGTTATCTGCGCAAGAAATCCGTGGAATTGGTACGATGCGAGACCAATGATCTCGAGGTGCCTGCGAACGCGGATTTCGTGATCGAAGGTTACGTGGATACTGCCGAACCGCTTCGTGACGAAGGGCCCTTTGGAGATCACACCGGCTATTATACTCTCCCCGAACCGTATCCAGTTTTTCACGTCACCGCCATTACGCATCGCCGGGATGCGGTTTATCCCGCGACAATCGTGGGGATGCCACCGATGGAGGATTTTTATCTGGGCAGCGCCAGTGTCCGAATATTCCTGCCGGTGTTCCGGATGAGCTTCCCGGAGATAGTCGATATTGCCCTGCCCGCGGAAGGTGTTTTCCACAACCTGGTATTTGTCAGCATCAAGAAGACCTATCCCATGCAAGCGTACAAGATCATGCACGGGTTATGGGGCATGGGACAGATGATGTTCACGAAGTACCTTGTTGTGGTGGATGCGGACGTAAACGTGCAGAACACGAGCGAGGTGCTGTTTCATCTCTGCGCGAACACCGACCCGCAGCGGGATGCCATTTTCACGCGTGGTCCGGCTGATGTCCTGGACCACGCGACCAGCGATCTTGGGATCGGAACGAAGCTCGGCATCGACGCGACCAAGAAGCTGCCGGGTGAGGGCTTCAAACGCCCCTGGCCTCCGCTCATCAAAATGGATCCTGCCGTCAAGGCCAGGCTGGACGCCCTGTTTCCGCGTTGAAGACGGAGCGCTGAACCAAGATCAGCTCCTGTAGTATTTCGTCAGGTGCGCGGCGATTCGAAACCCGTGGAACAAGCCCAAAACCAGCAACCCGAGTCCCGATCCTCTTTGCATTCGCAAGAGTGTTGTGTCGCTGAACCGGCTGCGTCCAAGTGACACCGCATAGCTGAGCCCGGTGAACCACGACCCCGTTCCGCAGAACACACCAAAAACGCACGCGATCTTGCTGCTCCAGGTGGGCTCGACCCAGGAGTGGGCCATGAAATAGCCGGCGAGAAAAATCCAGAACACAAGCACATTGGGGTTTCCCATCACCCGGACAAAACCGGTCATGAACGCGGAGTGCGGATGGAATCGCTGTTCGATCCTGTTTCCCAATCGTCCACCGGCCGAAGGAACGGTCTTTCGCGTCAGATAATAAAATCCCAACCCCGTTATGAAGGCGAAGCTGATCACTCCCATGAGAGTTTTCATGCTGCCAGCGGCGAAGAATCCGGCAAATCCGGTGAATGCGATGGCGCAGTAAATCACCTCCATGACCGATGCGCCGAGGCCGACCAGGGCCGCACGTTTGAAGCCTTCGCGCGCTCCTTCGTTCATGACGGTCAGATTGACCGGTCCTATGGGCACGGACAGGAGGAGGCCGAAGGCCAAACCGGTCACCCATGCGAATACGATTGAAGACACCCCCGGCATGCGCAGCGGTCACACCGCCAGATGGTCGTCTTCCTCCTCGTCCTCCTCTTCGATATCCTGCCGCATTTTGTGCGGCAGATAGGGGCGGACGAATCCGTAGACCAGGTAACCGGTAAAAAATATTGGAAGGACAAGAATCAAAATCTGGCCCTGTGTCACCAGCACACTTCCGAAGAAGAGGATTGCGACGAGAGTCTTCGCGAAAGTCCAGCGGGTCCTCAGGTCCAGGGTTTTGAAGGTGGGATACCGGACTTCGCTGACCATCATCCAGGAAAGGAACAGCAGGAGCACGGGCAACGCGTAGCGCAGAGGTCCTTCGCGGAATCTCGGTTCATCCCAAATGATCAACAGGTAGGTGAGCGACCCGACCAGGCCGGCGGCGGAAGGAATGGGGAAACCGATAAATTCCCTGCCACCGCCACCGGTACCCGGCAGCGAAGCCAGGCAGTTGAACCTCGCCAAGCGAAAGGCGCCGCAGATGACATAGATCGAAGCAATGAACCACCCGAGTTGCGGATATTTTATGAATACGTCCCGCAACACGATTCGATGAATCAGGAAGGCAGGCGCCACGCCAAAGGAAATCAGGTCGGCCAGGGAATCGAATTCCCGTCCGAAAGGGCTCTCCCGTCCGCCCATTCGCGCGACCCGTCCGTCAAAAAGGTCAAAGACGCAGGCGAGCAATATGTAAACCAGCGCCACCTTGATATTGTGGAAATCGCCGTTGGAAATGTCTGCTTCGACGATCTTGGTCAGCGCCACGAAGCCACAGGTCAGGTTTCCCGCCGTCAGCAGGTTGGGAAGGAAATAGATCCTCACCTTCGGCAGTTGGGCTTCGCGCGGTGGTTGCTCGGGCGTCTGCATGGCGGGGCTATTCGAACGACGCCATCACCGTTTCTCCGCCGCGCACCTTGTCGCCAAGTTTCACCAGAATTTTTGCGGAAAGAGGCAGGTAGAGGTCCGTGCGCGAGCCGAATTGAATGAGGCTGATCCTTGCGCCCCGCACAAGATCATCGCCTTCGTTGGCGAAGGGCACGATCCGGCGGGCGATCACTCCTGCGATAAGCCTGACGCCGATTTTTTGGCCCGGGGGATCCCCGGCTGCGATTCCGAAGAGAAGATTCTCGTTCTTTTCGGCGGATTCCGTGCGCAGGGCATTCAGGAACTCGCCGACGTTATACTGATAGTATACCACCTTCCCGCTCACGGGCGCATTCTGCACATGCACGTCGAAAACGGAAAGGAAAATGGAAACGCGCCGGCAGGGGCCGCCCATGAACAAGGGCTCGGTGACCTCATCAATGATGTCCACCTTGCCGTGCGCGGGTGAGACGGCGATTGCCTTTTGTTCCGGCACCCGCGGGGTTGGATCGCGGAAGAAATAGAGTGTGAACAGGGAAAAAACCAGCCACAGGCCGACCAGGAAAATGGACGACACCGCGACGGTGATGCCAAGAAAGGTCCCGATAATTCCGAGCACAAAGATGATTATCAGCCCCACCAGGGTCCAGAAAATCAACTTCAGTGCCGATTGGAAAGCCCGCCCGGAATGTTTCATGTCTTTACCTTAAATTCCCCGCACAAAACGTTAAAGGCCAATTTGCAGAGCATGCTCTTCCGGAGCGCACCGGAATCGGGATCCCTCCGGTTCCGGGGCGGCTCCGGGTCAAGTGAGACTATGGATTGCATCCAGGATTTGGCGTTGGATGAGTTCCTGCCTTTGCTCGTTCAGCACTTTGCCGCCGTCCTCTTCATTGATATAGAACGTGTCAATTGCGGCACCCTTCTCGGTCACGATTTTTGCCGCGGAAATGTTCAGATCCAACCCGGCCAGCGTTTCGGAGATGACGTGCAGGAGGCCAAGCCGGTCTTCCGTCTCCACCTCCATGGCCGTCCGGCTCTCGGAGCCTTCGTTGTCAAAGTGAATCCGCGTCGGCAGACGGTCGCCTTCGTATGATTGATACGGCGGTCGCGCTCCTTTTTGGCGGGACATGAGCGCACGGAAGTCGACATCACCGCCGGTGAGAACCTTGATCAGCAGCTCTTCGAATTTTTCCCGTTCGTCGCGCTCCACCAGGGTGCCGGTCCTGGCGTCCACGACGCAGAAGGTGTCCAGGACGATGGCGTCGGAGCGGGTGAAGATTTGGGCGCTGAGGATGTTGAGGCCTGCCGCGCTGAAGGACCCGCTGATGCTGCTGAAGAGCCCGGCCCGGTCCCAGGTGCAGATTTTCACCACTGTGACACCACGGTCCGGTTCGCTGTGCCAGTCAATGATCGGCTCGAGCGGGTGCGCGTGCTCCGAAACCTGCAGATGAAGGAATTGATGGATCAGGACCATGTCGCGGAGGATTTCCGCCGCGGAATGAATCTGAAAATACCGCGGCGGCAGTGTCCCGAAATGCGCGTGGAGTTCCTCCTCGCTGATTTTGCCCGGCAGCAAGCGCTGGATTTCCTCGGCCAGCAACTCGCGCTGTTTTTCCTCGGCCAGCCGAAACTCGGTGCCGCCTTGCAGCAGTGTGAGCGCCTTGCGGTAGAGCGTCCAAAGCAGGAGGTCCTTGAAGTCATTCCAGAGCTTGTCGCTGGTCGCGCGCGAATCCACGAAGGTATGCACCGTCAGCATTTTAAGGACTTCGAGATTCTGGACCATTTTGGCGAATGATCGGATCACGGCCGGATCCTCGAGGTCGCGACGCTGTGAGACGTTGGCCATCTGCAGATGATGCTCGATCACCAGCCGGAGGTTGTGGGTGGCCGTGCCATCCAAACCCAGCCGATCAGCCACGCGTCTGGCGAGTTCGCTGCTGGCTTCTGCGTGTTTGCCGTGGCCGTCGGCCTTGCCCGTGTCATGAAGCAGCAGCGCGAGGTAGAGGAGGTAAGGCCGTTCCAGTTCGTGAAACAACGGCGCGTACTCCTTTTGCGGTGCTTCCTTGGCCTCCCAAACGCGGTCGAGTTGTTCAAGGCACACGAGAGTGTGCTCGTCCGCGGTGTATTGATGGTAGAACTCGTGCTGCACGAGGCAGGTAAGGCGGCCGAACTCGGGCACGTATTTTCCCAGCAATCCGGTTTCGTGCATGGCGCGCAGGATGGGCGCTACGTTCCCGCGCTGGTTCAGAATGCTCAAAAACGTCTCGCGCACGTGCTCGTCGCTGAGGAAGGTACGATCCGCGAGCGAAAGCTGATTTCGGATCAATTGAGCGAGGTCGGGATGGAGGCGCAATCCGCGCTGCTGTGCGTAAAGGAACACGCGCATCAATCGGCGCGGCTGATCGCGAAAAACGCGATTCGAGGTGGCGTGGATATGCCCTTCGATGAATTTGAATCCGTCCACCACCTGCTCCTCTGCCTTGCGGCGGCGGCGGCGATCAATGAAGCCGCGGATGAATTGGAGCCGCTTTGGCGCGGGGAGCAGCGCGAGCCGGTCCTCAAGAGTGCGATTGATCAGATAGATATTCCGCGCGTGGGTATAGACTTCGCGCATGAATTTTTCCAGGCGTCTGCTGGGGGATCGGTCAGTGAACCCGAGATTGGTGGCGATGGCGGGCTGGACGTTTTTGCTCAGGACATCCACTGCCCGACCGGTGTGATAGTGCAATTCATTGCGGACCCTAAGGAGGTAATCATAGGCATCCTCGAGTTGCCGGCGTTCCGACCTGCTGATGAGTTCCCGTTCCTCAAGCTCGGCGAGCGTGCGCGTTCGATACTTGAAAAAAGTCATCCAGACGAGATTCTGGTAATCGCGCAATCCGCCGCAGCCGTTTTTGATATTCGGCTCCTGCATGGAGGGCGAATTGCCGAACTTGTTGTGTCGAGCCGCCTGGTCTTCGAGCCGCGCGGTGATGTACTGGTTCTCGTAACCATCCACGCACTTTGTGAGGACGGTTTTTTGGAGTTTTTTGAACAGTGATTCGCTCCCGGTGACCAACCGCGCCTCGATCAACGAGGTTTTCGATTGCATGTCGTCGTGCGCGGCCTCGACGGCGTCGGCGATGCTTCGCACGGAATAGCCGACCTTCAGGCCCACGTCCCAGAGCGGGTACAAAATCCCGTCCATCAACCTGGAAAGGTGGGGCAAAGGCTTGCTGCCGGCCACGACCTGGCCTTCGTGCAGGAACATGAAATCGATGTCGCTGAACGGGTTAAGCTCGGCGCGACCGTAGCCGCCGATGGCGACAAGGGCGAGTTGCGGAAATTCCTTTTGTGATTGAGGGGTAAGGCTGGCGTTAACCGCATTCCACATGGATTGCAGCAGCAGATCAATCAAAGCGGCCCGGGCGCGGCAAACCTCCCGGCCTCCTGCTCCCCCGCGGTGCAGAATCTTGAGCCGGTGGGTTTCCACCTTCAGGAAAGTCTTGTATCGCTGGATTTCCTCAGCGGGCTTGCGCCCCGCAGGCAAAACCAACCGATCAGCCGCACTTGCCTCAATTTTTTCCAGTACCGTCGCCATCCATGCAAAACATTGATGGGAAAACTCTTTGAACGCAAGCCCGGGCCGAAAATCCAAAACCTTGTTTCAAAGCCGGTGTTTGTTAGGTTCTAGCAGCCATGTCGTCCAATCCCGACCCAGATGCCGCCCTCATGCTTCGCGTCAAGCGTGGGGATTCGGAGGCATTTGCGGAGCTGGTGAACAAGTACAAGCAGCCGGTCATGAACGTGATTTACCGGGTTCTTCGGGATCCGACTGAGGCTGAAGACCTGGCGCAGAACGTTTTTGTGCAGGTTTACAAATCTGCTGATCGTTATAAGGCGTCCGCCCGGTTCACGACCTGGCTGTTCACAATTGCCCGCAATCTCTGCCTGAATGAGATACGACGCCGTTCCCGTCATCCGGCGGATTCTCTGGAGGGATCACATTCAGATTCTGAGGATCAACCGACCCGGCAGTTTGAAGACCCGAAGACCGCCTCTCCCCCGGACACCCTGCTGAGCCGGGAATTGGAGCAGAAGGTCGAGCAGGCTTTGGCGGAACTTCCTGAAAATCAGCGAACTGCAATAGTTTTGTGCCGGCAGGAGGAATTGAGTTACGAGGAGATTGCTGAGGTGCTGGGGTGTTCGTTATCGGCAACCAAATCGCTGATCCACCGCGGGCGCGAAGCGCTGAAAGAGAAACTGAAGCCTTATCTGCGCAGCGGCACCTGGCGGTCAGGCGAAGAATAGGCGCAACTTTCTGACCGCGCTGGTTTTTAACCTATTACGTAGATGAACTTATGAATGACCCGGTCTACCACGAATTGCTGGAGTTGAGCTGGAGGCGGAAATTGACGGCCGAGGAGCAGGCCCGCTTGCAAGCGTGGCTGGCTGATCATCCGCATGACAAGCAGGACTGGGAGAGCCAGGCGGCTTTGAATCAATTGCTCGAAAAACTGCCCCCGGCCCATCCGGTCTCGTCGAATTTCACTGCCCTGGTTCTTCAGGCCGTCGCCCGGGAATCCAGGACACGTCCGTCTCGTTGGATATTTGGACGGATTTCGTGGCAGTCCTTCGGCTGGGTGCCCCGCGCCGCCGCAGCGGGACTGGTCCTGGGCTTCAGTCTTCTGACCTATCAGCATCATCTGGAAAGCAACCGGCGCGCCATGGCCAACAGTGTCGTGCAAGTCTCCGAGCTGTACCAGGTGGTCGTATCCGATCCCCAGAGCATCGAGGATTATGATGCCATCCGGTTGATGGGTGACATGCAGCCGAAGGCGGATACCGAGTTGCTGGCGCTGATGCAATGAGCCCGAGGCTTTGCAGCATTCGCATTCTTTTACTCGCCGCGGGCGCCGCCTCTCTTGGACTCCTTGCGGGCGGAACTCCGACGCTTGCGCAACCTGTCCCGGTTCATGCTACGAATTCTCCTCTGCTGCCGGCAACGCCCGTGCTCAGGTCGCCGATTGCCCTGTTTCGTGACCTGCTGGCCATGAGTCCGCCCGAGCGTCTCCGCACGCTGGCGAACCGTCCGCCGGAAATTCGGAAACGCATATTGGCGAAAGTTGAGGAATACGAATCGCTCCAGCCCGACGAGAGGGCGTTGCGTTTGCGCAACACCGAACTGCACTGGTATTTGATGCATTTCATGCAAATGCCCGCCGTTGATCGCGCGGCTCAACTCGCCAATCTTCCTGACGCGGACCGGCAGATGGTCCAGGACCGCCTCAATGCCTGGGACCGTCTCAGCCCGGAGCAACAGCAACAGATGCTTGACTACGCGCGCGCGACAGAATCTCCCACCGGCATCACCGGCACGAAGGGGGTGGCGCCCTTCCCGCCTGCGGCGAATTCTGATGACCAGTCACGGTGGCTCGATGAATGGAACGCGCAGCCGGCCGCGGATCGCCAACAGGCAGTGGATCGTTTTCAACAGTTCTTCAGCCTTAGCGGACAGGAACAGCAGAGAACGCTGCACATGCTCTCGCCCGCCGAGGTCGCGCAGATGCAGAAGGCCATCGAATCCTTCAAAAAGTTGCCACCTGAGCGGCAGGAAAAATGTCTGAATGTATTCCCAAAATTTGCCGGGATGAGCGCCGCTGAGCGGCACGAATTTGTGCAGAACGCGGAACGCTGGAAGGAAATGTCTCCGAACGAGCGGCAGGCCTGGCGCGCATTGGTCAGCCGTCTGCCTCGACCGCCGGCTCCACCGGGACTCGGACCACCCTTGCCGCCCCTTCCGGGGGCGGTCGCCATGCCGACGCGTCATCCGCAGCATCCCCTTGCGACAAATTCCGGCTCCTGAGCGGTTGAAAAGAAGCGGGGCTCCCCCAGTCCTTCGACTGAAGAAGCCCCGCGTGCCTTGTGAGGTTGGGGATTACGGGAACGCCGAGCGGTAGTACCGCGAGCCGAAGGCGGCGCTATCGGTGAATTGGAAGGCGCCTGAACTGTCGGCAGTCACGCTTCCGCCGGAGATGTCCTGCCAGTTGGCGGGACTGAGTGTGGCCGTGTATTGCATCCGATAGGTCCGGCCCGGCACGCCACTGCCATTGATGAGGACCGACCCGTTTCCGAGATCGGTGATCACGAGGTTGGCGCCGGGCTGATTGACCGCGATGATCGCCACCGTCACGGTGCCTGTGGCGCTGCCGCCGTGGCCGTCTGTCACCGTGTAAGTGAACGTGTCCTGGCTGGTGAACCCTGCAGCCGGCACGTAATACAACCACGGTCCCTTTTGCGCAACGGTTCCACTGTTGGCGCTGGTGGGGCTGAACGTCAGGTTCAAGGTGTCGCCATCGGCATCGCTCGTATTCGTCTGCAGTGTCGCGAGGTGGAATTTGACATCCTGAGTGGGGTAACGATAGATGGTGACGTTGTTGGCGACCGGCGGCGTATTGATCATTTCCGCAGGCGCCAGTGTGTTGGTTGTTCCCGCGAAGTTTGCGCTGCCGGCATATTCCGCCACGACAGTGTGTGAGCCGTGCGACAGCGAAGTGGTTGAGTAGGTCGCCACGCCACCCGACAGCGTGCCGGACCCGGCGACCGTGCCGTCGATGCGGAAGTTGACGGTGCCATCGGGCGAACCCACTCCGGGGGCGACCGCGGAGAGTGTCGCTGTGAAGGTGACGTTAGATCCCGGTAATTGCGGATTTGCGGAGGCAACAATTGTGCCGGTGGTCAGCGAGTTGGTGACGCTGAGCGTGCCGGCGACATAGTTGAAGCTGTAGTTTGAACTGACCGCACCGCTGGCGGTGATCGGGTAATTGCCGACCGCGCTCGATGAGGTGGCGGTGGTTGCGAGCGTGGCAATGTTGGTCAGGTTGTTCGTGGTCTGGCTGAGCACAAAGCCGGTGTAGGTGGCGGTGAGGGTTGGGAGCGCGGCGCCGTAGGCTTTGCTCTTGCTATCGGCCGTGATCGTGAGCGTGGCCGGTGTGACGCTCAGTGTGCCGTTCACATAAGTGAAGGTGTAGTTCGGACTGGCCGCGCCGCTTGGAGTGATCGCGTAATTTCCCACATCACTGGACCCAGTGGCGGCCGTGCCAAGCGTGGCAATGCTCGTCAGATCATTCGTGGTCTGACCCAGCACAAAGCCCGTGTAGGTGGCCGTGAGTGCCGGGAGCGCCGCGCCGTAGACCTTGGTCTTGTCGTTCGCGGTGATGGTCAGGTTGGCAGGCGTCACGGTGAACGTGCCGGCCACGTAGCTGATCGAGTAATTCGCGTCGACAGCGCCACTGGCTGTGATGGGATAAGTGCCCACCGGGCTGCCGTTCGTGGCCGTGGTGGCCAGCGTGACCGGAGTGCTCAGACTGGAGGCCGTATCGCCATTCACGAAACCGCTGTAGCTGGCGGTCAGTGTCGGGATGGCGCTGCCATAGACCGCATTCGTATTGTTCGCGGTGATGGTCAGCGGAGCCTGGGTGACGGTGATGCTCACGTTGGTGGTGACCGACAGATAGCTCGTGGTGTCGGTGGGTGTGAACGTAACGGACAAAGTTTGATTCGCGCCCGCGTTCAACACGGTTCCCGCCGGCGGCGAGTAGCTGAACGTGCCGGGCACGGTTGAAGAATTATAAGTTGCCGTTGCGTTCAACTGCGATCCACCCAACGCAGTTCCATACACAACGTTCGCCGGCGGCGACCAGGCCAGCGTCGGATAGGCGGCGCCGGTGATCTGCAGCGTCCATTCCGTCAGCATGTTGGTGCCGCCGGAATCCGTATCGGCGATGTACAGAGTCCACTCGCCCGCGGCATTCAAGCCATTGAAATTGGTGAGCGAGGTGGTGCGCGGCGAGGTGTCGAGCGCGTTGGTGGGATCGGCGGTGCGCCCGTCCGGTTGCCAGACTCCCGTGAGCGGCGAGCCTCCCGGGAGGTTGGTGACGTTTTCGTACAGGTGTATGTCCCCGTTCGCCGCGCCGGCTTGGAAGGTGACGTCGAAACCGCTGTCGGGGTACCCCCATTGATTGGTGGAGGTGGTGCCGACGCGATTGAGGAGCACGACGAATCCACTCGAATGGCGCAGGTAGGCATACAGGTCGCCGTTGTATTCACCGGTGACCTTGAGGTGCACCTGCAGCGAGGTGATCGTGCCGATTGCGGAGTTGATGTTTCTGACATCCGCCAGGCCCGCGGGATCGCCGTCGGGTACCAGGCGGTTGGTCGTGAACGTATACGTTTCGGTTGTTTGCGCCTGAAGTAGCGGGGGGCCCGCAACTACCAGGAGCGCCAGTAGGATCAGGGTTCTTATGGTTTTCATTGGATGGCTGATGTTTAGGTTTTCGCGCAATGGGTGGATTTCGGCCGGCCCTTGCGCGGAAACGCGGTCGAAAGTGAATGGCTGGATTTGGGCGTTCTGTTTCATGGTCATGGGTAGGTGATCCGGTAATAAACCGAGGTTGAGCCGGCTGGGTCGGTGAATTGCAGGCGACCGGAGGCGTCGGCGGTTTGGGTGCCCAGAATTTGCCAATTGGGCGTTTGCAGGCTTGCGGTGGATTGCACGGAGTAAAGGCGTCCGGGTATGCCCTGGAATGTTGCGGTCACTCCGCCTCCCGCAGCATTGGCCACCGACACGGTATTTTGCGCGGGACTGCTGCCGGCGAGGACAGTTGTGGAAATCAGATTTGTCGCGCTCAGGCCGCCGTTGTCTTGAATGATGTAAGCGAAGCTGTCGGTGTTGGTGAAACCAGGCGGCGGCAGGTAATGAATCCAGGCACCATTGGTTGAGACTGTCCCGCCTGCGGTGCTGGTGCTTGCGGCGGAAACAAAACCGATGGAGTCGCTGTCCGGGTCGCTGTCGCCGGCTAGAACGGTGGAAATGCGCACCTTGGCTGGCGTACTGGCAAAGCGCTGCAGCGTGCAAGGCTGCGCGGTTGGCGCGGTGTTGATGACTTGATTCGGACTCAGAGTATTGGTGCTGCCGAGGAAATTGGCGTCGCCGGCGTACTCCGCCGTGATCACGTGCGTGCCGTGCGAAAGGGACGCAGTGGTGCGGGTCGCGACGCCGCCGACGAGGCTTACGGCTGATCCCAGAGCCGTGCCGTCGGCGCGGAAGAGCACGGTGCCCGTGGGGACGCCGGCGCTGGGCGAGACTCCTGTCAGCGTGGCGGTGAAGGTGACGTTCGATCCGGTGGGGGAGGGGTTGGCGGAAGTGGAGACCGCGTTGGTGGAGCTGGCCACGGTGATGGTCAATTGTCCGCTGACGAAACTGAAAGAGTAATTGGTTGCGTTCAGAGTTCCGTTCGTGACCAGGATCGAATAGGGGCTTCCCGCCACGGTGCTGGAGGAATTGGCCGCCGTGCTGAAGCCGGGGCTCCCGCTTATAACGGCGGAGGTATCGCCGCCCAGGAAGCCGCTGTAACTGGCCGTGAAGACGGGGTTCGGCGCACCGTAAACACGATTGGTGTTGTTAGCGGTGACTGTCAATGTGGCGGCGGTGATGTTCGCGGTGGTGGTTGTGTTTGTGTTGAACGTGTAATCGCCCGCTTGAGGTCCGGTGATGTTGATTCCGCTCACACTGACGGTTTTGCCGCTGCCGACGTTCTTGTCGGAGAACGCCGCAGAGCTGTAGCTGTTCGTGAGCAGATCGCCGGCAATTCGATTGTCCGAGAGGGTGACCGTGGCGGAGGTGGTGCCGTCATAAACCTTGTCCATACCGGTTGCGCTGACAGTGAGCGGACGGGCGGTGATGTTGGCGGAGAGTGTGGGCTGGGTGAGGGTGTAGTTTCCGGCGCTGGCGCCCCCGAGAGTCAGTCCGCTTACCGTGACGGAAACGCCGTTGCCAACATTCGCGCTGGCGAATGTGGCGGTGTAGCCGTTGGTGAGAAGAGTGACGGTGTCGCCGCCTACGACTCCCGTGAAGGAGTAGCCGTTGGTGGTGATGGTGGCTGTCGTCGTCTGGTCGTAAACCTTGCTGTTGGCGGTCAGGCCGGAGACGGTGAGCGGCTTGCCAGTGATGTTGGCGCTAAGCGTGGGCTGCGTGAGGGTGTAATTGCCCGCACTGGCCCCGCCCAGGGTCAACCC